>Ga0209297_1000298_pt1 | contig 33245 bp, 52 predicted proteins | sample S_130805_MF_Meta_FD_187322 | JGI IMG/M metagenome (GOLD analysis project Ga0209297, IMG submission 187322) | Freshwater microbial communities from Lake Simoncouche, Canada to study carbon cycling - S_130805_MF_MetaG (SPAdes) (version 2) | ecosystem: Environmental > Aquatic > Freshwater > Lake ...
TTTCTGTATACACCATCACCCCACGAGGTTTGGATTTCTGCCCATTACCAGCTCGAGCACAGCAACTGCATACTTTAGTGTCTGGCAAAATTTCAAGACGTTCAAGTTCAATAGAAGATTGACAAGATAAGCAATTCATATGGAACTATAGTATTAAGAAATAGGGAGAAGATCAAGATCTTTCCGGTGAATGATATATCTTTTTCCCGAGGCCACGGTGGTTTCCATCTCTTTAATAATCCTAATAGCGTCCGTTTCCCTTCCGAGTTCTCGCAGTTCCTTAGCAAACTTCAAGGTTCGCTTGCGGCCAGTCAATTTGTATTTCTTTATTCGGCGATGATCTTCTCCAATCTTCCAACCATATTTTTCATAAATCATTTCCGGAGTATATGGTTGTTCTTCTAGAGTCCAGACCGCATGCCCTTCTTTATCATTATCATCCATCATGTAGTTGTTGCAGTAGACTTTTTGTCCTGTAACAACATTATACATATTAATGCGATACCTCCCAATGCCCAGGCGATTGTTACCGGTAGTTTGGAAGTGTGTCTTTTCTCTAAGAATGATGCGTTCTTGGGTTTCATTGTCAAATATGTGAGCACCCACTGGTGCCGAAATGGACATATCCTTGAAGATCTGTCCTTGATAATTGGTCATTGCAACATAAGCCATATGCTTATGTTATATTATTGTTTATTATTGTTCAAGAAGGTTTATAGTAATATTTGCACGAGACACCATATTCTGAATCAACTCGCGGGTCTACGGTAATGTCTGTTCTTTTACAAACATTTAAACCATCTTCTACTGTCATAGGTGCATCAAAAATTGCAACTTTTCCGGTGGTCTTTTCTAAAAACATTAATTTATTAAATTTTTGTTCCTGGGTATATGAAACCAAATGCATTGCTCCTATCAAGTTTAATAATCTGCCAGAAGACAAATTCAGTATTTGTTCTGTTGTGTAACTTGAAAAATAATGTGTCAGATCGTTTATTATGGAATAATCAAATCTAGAACACTCTTCTTCTGAATAACTGTTGGTATAATAAATAACTTGAATAAGATCCTCCTTTGTTACCTGATTTGCAACTTCTGGATGTCTTTTTAAAATATTAAAAGTATTTGCCAATAAATAAACTAAATTGGCTTGGTCTTTGGTCGGTACTTCATCAAAAATATTTGTGGGTTGTTCGTTTATGTGTTCATTTTTTATTTCTCGCAATTTGTTTAATATAAAATAATTTAAAGGTTTACCAGTTTTTTTTGCCAAAGTCCCAGTTCCAGTTACCAACATTTCCCAAGTTGCATTCGGACTAGAAGCCAATATCTTTGCCAATGGATTGAATATACCTGATTCAAACCCCTTGATGACCATAGAATGTATTTCATCAGTCTCTACCATTTGTTTAGACGTACTAAGAAAATTTTGAACATTTTTATTTTGTACTACCAAATCACTTAAACGATCGCACAATTCAGCTTTTTCCTTTTCAAAAAAATCTGAATCGGCATAATTGCGATTTTTAGACTTCAAATATTTGGATATATTTGCGTTAGACTGGCCTACAAAAGTACTAGACCCTCCTCCCATTCTAGCACCTGATGACTTGAGTTCTATTTTTTGTCCATCTACTTCTAAGTCACCAGATTTTTGTCCACCAGAACTAGCCCCTGCAGTTGTAGCGTTAGAAAATAGGACAAGATATAATTCTCCAGGACCGGTTTGTGTACTAGCAAACTGTGTACGATCTGATAATAAAGTTAACAAAAATGGTTGCAAACCACTATCCACAATGTTTAATTTTTCCTGATTTTTTGAGAATTGGTTTAAAGATTCAACAACAGCTGAAATTACATTATAATTATTTTCCTTTAAAATATCAAACAATCCACCTAATTGTAGACTATATTCAAACAACTCTTTCACATGTTCGTAACCAGACAATTCGACAGCATTTTTAATTACTGGTATTAAAACATTATGATATTTAGCTGAAATATGTGCCTTGTCTTTTAAAATTTTAACCACAATACCTTCTTGTTGAGTGTTTTGAAATTTAGACAAAGATTTAATTTTAGGCAAATAATCTTTAGAAACAACAGTTACTTTATCAACACCTTCTGGAGCTGGTGGGATAACTGTAGAATCTCCAATGTCTTTGGAATATAAAGCCACGTTTTCATTTTCTACAATTATTCGATACATTTCTGATAATGTAGACTTTTTTGGTTGTTGCTGTATCTGTTTCCAGAAATGATTAGTATAAGCCATATTGTATATTTATATTTAATTGACACTAAGTAAAGAGATATGAAAGATTTTGAAACTCTTTTTTTAGAAGCAACCCATCAACCAGACGATAAAACAGTTTCTTCTGATATAAAGTCTTTAAAACAAAGTTTAGAAACAATTGCAGAGGATGTTAAAATAAAAGCCAAACAACCTTTAGAACCTAAAGAATTTATTACTAAGCGCAAGAAGGGTGCTGCAGATATTCAGAAGAAAGCAGAAGCTAAGGGAGGGGCTGCTTTATTAACTGCAGTGCATTTTGCTGCTAAAGAAAAACCTTATGAATATGCCTTGAAAGTTTGTGAAAAAGAAAATGCAGCTACTCTTATTAAAGACAAGGCTTCAGATGTAATGAAAGAATTAAAAGATTGGTCTAACCTAACTCAACAAAGGTTCCAGCATTTGATGGGTATGTTGGAAGCTTATGGAGAAGTATATCTCCAATTAAAATAAAATGGTGGAGGCGAGGGGAGTTGAACCCCTGTCCTGAAAACTTAGACTTTAGCGTCTACAATCATATTTTGTTAGCTCTTAAAGACCATAGGCTGCTAACTAGTTAAGGTCTACCTGTTGGACTGTAAGGGGCCCAACTCCTCTCGATTAGTTTTCCTGAGGTTCACGATCTTGCTCAAACCTATTGTGTTACTCCAGAAATTTTAATAGGATCCATTTCTGTTGATTAGGCTGCGAGCTCGTACTCGTCCTCAAAGAGGAACTCATCAACATTGTTGATGATGTATGTTGCTTCAGCCAAGAGTGCTTCTGTATTATCAGTTGCTTTTATTTGTTTGTCCGGATTTTTTACGAGGCCAACCAGACTTCCTCGGATTGCAACTAAGGTTTTCAGCGCTCAGTCGAGACCAATACGCCCCCAAATGTAAAAGAACTATTCACATAATATGTGAAAACTAAATAAGATCAACTCTTATTTTAAAGAAAAGGAACTGTTTTTAAAGAGAGTTTTTCTAAAAGTTTGATATAAGCAGATTCATCTGTCCAGGTTTTGGCTTCCGGAGAATTATAATCTTCAGAACTCCACAAAAGCACAGAGCGCTGTAATCCTTCAACTTTAGCGGAAATTCTTTGATCTCTAGCCGAGTCATTGATATATGAAATATTTATTTCATCTAAATCTATGGCTATTTCTGGTTGTACAATTATACGCATATAGTTACTTATCCTCCAGTTGTGGTTCCAGTATGAGGAACCAATATGCTAGACTTTTGAACTCCCCTATTAATTACACCTTGATTTTGTAGTATCAAAGAAAGCTGACCAGTGGTTCCGAAATCTATTACATTATGTCCTTTAGCAATATGAATAGTATTTGACAACACAATACCCCCAGCAACTACTCTAGCATATCTATCTCCGGATAAGGTAACACCACTAGTAGTAGCTCCGTATTTAAATCTAAGAGCCCCTCCAGATGATGACGGTCCAGGATTGCTGTTAGTGTCTCTATCATTTATTGTCTGGAATAAAGTAATAGAATCTGCACCAGTAAACAACAATTCACTATCTAAATTAGCCGCTCTTACTAATATGCCGTCAGATATAACATTTCCGTTTTGTTGATAAAAATTATCATTAATGCCTAATATAATACTGTCTGTTAAAACTTCACTTTTGAGTATTAAATAATTTGAAGACACAGAAGCTATAAGACTTGCTGCAGCATCTAATATCAAACCTCCAGTAAAGGTTAGAGCTCCGAAGGTTTGATTTTCTATATCTCCATAATCAATACCGGCAGAAGTGGTTTGATAATAAGACAGATAGTCGTGTATTCTAGCAGCAGTTCCGAGACTATTATAACCAGTTACCAAGGCAACATTGGTTTCTGTTATAAATAAATCTGTAATATAATTTGGATTTATATTAATAGTGGCTCCTACAGCTGGATTGACATCAAAATATTGGGTTATGGAATAATAACCATATCTAGCAATTTTATAATGCCAAGAACCAGATGCAGTTGGAGTCAATAATAAAGAAGAAGGTTCGGTGATGAAGTATTGTCTTGTGGCTGTATTATCATAGATACCAACACTACCACTCAATGGGTTTGCATTAATAATAGTAGGAGCATAGTTTGATATCTCCGGATCTGTGGCATTGTTGATTGAAGAATTAACTCTCTTGATTAGAATATTACCAGTACCAATATTAACAACAGTTCCGATAATGCAATTGGTGTATGTAATGCTTGCTGGAGAATTTGTATTGTAAATTAAGGCTCCGGTAATTACTACATTGGACAAATCATTTGGAGTTTTGTCGGTTGCACTAGCTGCAACAGAGATATTGGAAATGCCACTATTTCCGGAAATAGTAACTGTTCCATTTGTCTTTATAGATGCTCCAGACAAAGATGTACTATTAAAAATAAAAGTGCTACCATCATAGCTAAAAGACGGAATGGCTGCGTCAAACAAAATAATGTTATTACTACCCACATCTAATGAATTTGTGTAGCTATTTAAATCTCCATAACCTAAACCAGCACTGGTTGTTCTGTAATAAGACAAATAATCATAGATATTTTGTGTGGTAGAAAATGTATTATAGGCTGAAACAGAAACAAGGGAATCTGCGATATTTACATCCTGAACATATGTAGGAGTAATAGCAACTGTACCTCCGGTGGTTCTGTTGATAGTGAAAGTACCGGTTATTAATTTATAACCATATCTAGCAATTTTATAACTCCAAGTATTATTTGCAGAATATGGTAATTCTATAGAGCCATCTGTATTTTGATAATATTGTTGAATTCCTGAGTCATTATAAATAGCAATATATCCACTTTGAAGTGTCAAAGAAATATAGGTCGGAGTATAATTTTGGATTTCTGGATCTGTTGCTGTAGTAATGGTTGAATTAATACGCTTAATATTAATAGTAGCCGAGCCATCATTCTGTACTGCATTGACTGTACAATTAGTGTAGATAATATTAAACGGAGTATTGGTGTTATAATGTATTGTTCCAGTAGTTGCTAAACTGGTTAAGCTAGCAACTGTGGTATAATATATGTTTGAATTAAAAACTATATTAGTCAAATAACTACTTCCAGACAAATAAGTGTTTCCGGTTGTTGTTATCTGAGCTCCAGATAATACATTACCCTTTAAAGAGAATGTAGTACCATCATATGTAAATGATTGTGCTGCAGATGGGTCTAGAATAATATTTTTAGAACCTAAATCCAAGGTAGAAGCATATTGATTTAAATCTCCATAACCCAAACCAGCACTAGTTGTTCTATAATAGGACAGATAGTCGTAAATGTTTTGAGTAGAAGAGAATATATTATATGCTGAAACAGAAGTCTGTGTTGCAGAAATATTAGTATCTGCAATATATGAAGACGGAGCATTAATTGTTACGGTTCCTCCAATAGTACGATCTATGGTAAAGGTACCGTTTATTAATTTATAACCATATCTAGCAATTTTATAAGACCAAGTGCCTGTAGCAGAATATGGTAATTCTATAGTACCATCTGTATTTTGGTAATATTGTTGAATTCCTGAATCATTATAAATAGCAATATACCCATCCTGTAAGGTTAAAGTAATATAAGTTGGTATATATGTTAAAATATTAGACATAAGTTACAGTGGAATTTATCTTTTTAATTGTTACGTTTGCTGAACCAGTATTCGTTGCACTAGTTATAGCACAGTTAGTATATATTACAGATGATGGACTATTTGTATTATAACTTAATAATTTTGGTATTGTTACATTATTCAAGTTTGATACATTCAATGAAGATACATTTGCATTGAATGTAATATTACTTAATGTCGAAGAACCTGATAAAGTCACCAATCCATTAGTTTTTAATGTCGAGAAATTAGTTCCTCCAGATAATGTAACAGAATTAAGTGTAATGGTACTCAAAGCACTATTATAAGAAAATCCAACAGATGGAGTAGTGGCTAAGATTATATTTTGATTTCCGAAATCTAGTACTGAGCCGTTAACTGTATACAAATCTATATAAGAACTTGATGCTGGATTAGTTACGGACCAATAACTAGCAGCATCATATAGATAATCTAAATTAGATACAGTTGATAATGTAGATACTTGAGTTTCTGTTAATGTATTTAAAGTATTAACAGTACGATCAACGGTTTTATCAAATAAAAATCCATAATGTCTAACGTTTTGGATGTATGGATATATAGGCATTCCATCTAACCAAACATTTCCAGTCGTTAACGTACTTTGACTCGTTAATGTTATTGTAATATCATCTGTAGTTGTTGGTGTTAATGTTAGATCAAAATCTTGCCAAACATTTGCAGTAGGTCCACAAGTAAATGTGTTATTAGTGATTACTCCAGCACCTGTAAAAGAAATTGATGGCGGATTTGCTGTTCCGTAATTTGTATCAAATCTCAAACTTCCTTTAATTCGCAAAGGGGTATCTGCTGTACCCGCTGTGGTGAAATAATTATAAAATTGAGTATTTGCACGTTCTGGTTTTATCCTATAAGATGTTATGCCACGGTTTCTAATATTTAAATCAGCTTGAGAATAATGATAATAGTTGAATCTTCTGTAATCAAATAAGTCACTATTAGGTTGAAAAATTGTAATTTCAGCAGTTTGAGCAGATTTGTTTGTTTGTGCTGTTGCGGTCTTTGTTACAGAAGACAAAAGAGTATTGGTGGTTCCAGTATTATAATAAAAATTACAATTTGAAAAATTTAAAGAACCAGATGCATTAGGATTAGGTTGTATAACTAGACCATTCGAGCTTGTGTGGTATATCGATGTGTTTTTAATTGTTGCTGTCTGCACAGCATCAAGTGACGAGATATAATTGTTTGTCCTAAGTCTAGAGTTTGTTACATTTAATCTTAAACCATTTAAGGTCGATCCCAACGTAGTAGTAAAACCATCTACATAACAATTGTCAACAACTACCGTATTAGGAGTGGCGGAATTTAATTGTATCCCAATACCAGATCTATGACATGTACTATTTTTTAAAATTAAACTAGCTTGAGAGTTGAGTCCTATAAAATATGCATTTGTATTTGGAAAAAATCCAGCATAATCATCAATTGTGAAAAATTCTGCCCACTTTCCATTTAAATATATTGAATAATGTTGAGCAGATCCAATTGGATTATCTATGACAATACCTTTCATAGTAAACGGACTAATTTGAGCATAAGTTGTTGAAAAAGATAATGCTCCAAGCGGGTTGCCAGTTTGGGTGGTAGTGTTTCTGACTCCAGTATATGAATAGTTAGTCCAACCTGTTGTAGTAGTGACCCCGCCTTGAGTAAATTGAACTCCATTACCTACTCCATCAAAATGTATATTATTAATATCTATGGTGTTTACTAAACCTACGTTACAAAAAACTCCATAACTTGCATATATAGGGTTATAAGATTTAATATTTACATTACTTGTAAAATTGCTAACTGGAGTGCCAGCAGATTTAGAGGTATTCAATGCTGGAGAAATTGTAATATTATTACCAGTCATTGATTGAATAATTGTAGATGATAGTACACCAGTGGTTGCACTGGCTATGTTGGTAATATAATCAGTTGCGATTACAAGTCTGTCCCCAGTCAACCATCCAGTGGAACTTGATACGCTTATAACATTTGCACCATTTGCTGCTGAAACAGACAAAAACGTATTTCTTAATCTTGGTTTTCCATTTAAATAAATATTATTATAAAAAGAGGTATTCTCCGCAACTGGGCCATATAGATATAATCCAGCAGCACCCAAAGAAGCACTCAAAGCACTCAACTGTGACATGTAGTGTAGTGTTATATTTGCACCACTAAGAAGTGGATCTGCTGTTGTGCCCCAATCTAATGTTCCAGAAACCCCGATAACTATGGTTCCTCTTGCAGTCAATTCAACATTACTAGTTCTATCTGCTTTTAAAGTTCCCCCGCTTAAACAAATACTGTTGGCAGATATACTAGGTAATCCAGTTGCAGTAGTACCCGCTCCCGATCCATATGTTGACGTTTCATCCCCAAAACAACCTTGTACATCATATGTTACAACATGAGGATTTTTAATGATAATCTTATCTCCACCAAATGATTGAGGAGCAGCACCGGCAGCAGCAGTTGGTGTTAATGTGCCAGCAGCTGCAGTCAACCATGTAGAAGTTGTACTCCAGGGACCAGATTGAGCTGAAATATATGTTGCCATGAGATATATCTATTTATTAGAGAAAGATAGATTTTCTAGCAATTAAATTGGACAAAGAACTACCGTTCCACGTACCATAAAAACTATCTTCACTACCATCAGAAGCAATATAACGATAATAGGTTATATTGGTAGGAGAAGAAGTATATACATAAGTGTATATGTCTCCGGTGGTAATAGTGGTTAATAAGTTAGGAGTGGTATTATAACCTCTAACCAAAGTCATCCAATCTACTACAGTCTTGTTCTTTAAAGTTTGTGTGCTGGTTAATGTAGCAACTCCAGTTAATAATGAACCATTACCATAAAAATTTACAGCAGATATGGTAGTAGAATAAACACTATTTGAAAAATCTGCATCATTGCCGTACAGTTTACCAGACAAAGTTCCTCCAGACAAAGGAAGTTTGGTATTATCTCTAGTATCAGTTAATCGACTACCGTCACCTTCAAAGTAAACAGCAGACAAAGAACTACCTACTAATAAAGTGTTACTAACTCCTAATTTGCCATGTATGGATACATCATCTACATAATCTACAGACATATATCTATTTATGTAAATTATCCTACAATCACGACTTTATATGCTGTTAGAGAAGGAACAAAACTGAAGGCGACTCGAGTGATATAAGGATCTTTATTATCTATGCCAGTATATACTTGATGTCCGTTGGTTGTATCAAATACCTGAACCAAACGTTCAATATCGGCTATGTTGTGAGAGATGGAGAATATATTATTAATTGCATCCCCGACCAGCACCACTTGTTTGCGATCAATGTTGAGAGCGGTTACTCTAGCATATGCTGTATTCCAATTAGCAGATAAAGAACTTACAGTACTGTAAGTGGTCTCTATCATCGGAGTGTAGGTATCTTTTACAAGTCCTTGCAATTCTCCGCCCCATCCACGATGAGTTCCACTTAAAGAAACTGCATTAACATATTGACTAAATATTGCATAGGTACCACTTAAAGAATCATTTAAAGTGGCTCCATTAGCAGTAACTCTTCCGTCTGTAGTTACGTTATCTGTAGCACTAATTTCTCCGACAACCGTTAAGGCTTTGTTAGGAAAAGAGGTTTTAATACCGATTACACCATTTGGATCCTGTCCAACGGTATTTTTTGCATTACCGACATGCAAAGCTTCAACACCATCTGCATCATAGAAAGAGGCAATATCTCCACTACCTCTACCTTGTTCAACAAACAAAGCAGGCCCTGGTCCGAGATTAACAACACTCAAAGCACTGGTGGCTGTGAAGACCGTGGTGTTGTTGACTGTAAGAGTACCAGAAGCTGTTAGATTACCAGAAATGGTTAAATCTCCTACAAATAAAGGAGATTGAATACTACTAGCTGAAAGGTTATTTATAAAACCATTTTGAATACTTAAATTTGCTGCTGATAAATCTGTTATATAAGCGGTAGAACCAGATAATGAAGTATTGACTAATATACTATCTCTAGCATAAAAATTATTAGAACTGAGATTATCAAAATAAGCAGAAGGCCCGGAAAGGTTTCCAGTTAAGGTGCCACCACTAAGATGCAATTTAGTGGTGTCTGTAGCATTACCACCAGTTGCAGATATATTGGTTAAATTACTACCATCTCCGTAGAAGTAGTTGAATACGGCATCTGTACCGGTTAAACCGCCGTACAAGGTGCCACCACTAACATTTAAAATGTTGGTGATAGAAGATCCTTCTCCATAAATCTTGGAATTAGAGGAGACAGATCCATATACTGTTAAGGAATCAAGAAAATCAATAGGCATGAATATACTTACAACCTACCACCCTCCTTATGAGTTGCTTTTTCTCCCAAAAGGGTAGCCCAGGCAAAGCGCACTTCTTCTCTCAAAGCATCCACGGAAGATTCCTTAATGGCATCGGTCCGAAAACCAGAACAGGTAACATAATTAAGAACCCGGCGAACCCTCCAAGGATCAGTCTTATCAACCTCAAAATACTTACGAAGACGATTAGCACATTCCGGTCCCATAGCAGCCCACTTACCTTTAAGCCAAAGCCTAAGGGTTTGCCATTCTGGATCATTTACCACTACCTTAATATTAGTACCTTTAACTTCTCGAGCCAATGTCTGGATGTCTTTTGTCATATCCCCATTATAGATCTTTGTAATGAGGACATCCAGATTTATTTTAAGACTTCTGAAGGTTTTTCAGCTTTGTCTTCTTTTGTGCCATGCTCAGAGTCATCTATAAAGGCTCTCCAGGCCACTAGTCCTTGTAATACAAAATTAAGCACAATAATAATCCAGGTAACAAAAGTATAATAAGGCACCGTAGAAGAAGGAGCGGATGGATGTATATAGTGGTTTAAATCTGCTGTTAAAGAGGCTAAAGAAGCAGTTGCTATATATAAAAATAATTTAGCATTCCTACAATTTATAAAATTACATTTCATCATGATTATACTTATCATTAAGAAAGTTAAGAGTTTTGTCTCTGTTGGTAAATAACATAGACTTATGACCATTAAAGATACCTTAAATCTAATTCTAGAAACAAGAGAGGTTTTAATAGAAGACTATCAATACATTCACAAAAAAACTCCAGATAATCAAGAATTATTAAATCATGCCAGAGAGATAATAAAGGAAAACAATGTGGAGGAATTACTTAGTGGTATTTTGATAGAAGATACTATCAAAGTATATAAGCTTCTTTTATTGTCAGCTGCTACCTGTAATCTAAAAGAGTAATCTTTTCTTGACTGTAGGATCTATAGTGTTATTATAAAATAATGTCTTTAGAATTTAAATTAAAAGAAAATTATCCTAAATTATTTTCTAGGTTAGAACATTTTAAAGCCAAAGAAGAATGGGGACCACTATTGTTTAAGTTTTGTGAAAAACTCCAAACTTATATAGAAGAGAATGATGAGCAACAGGTTACTATAAGTGCTATTTATCTATTGCCAGATGGGCAACCAATAATCCATGCAAACACTCATGGCATGGAGAAGGCAGAGGACTTGATAGACGAGGTGGAAGAAGATATTTTACTTTTAGGAATTGATTAAATAGATCGCAAAGATCATTAAAAATATTCCAACCCATTGAATGGAGGTAACACTTTCTCCGCATAACACATATCCGGTGAAATAAGCTAAGCATCCTACCACGTCAAAAAGAGCACTTAATTGTACTAAGGACAAAGTGGATCTCTTAACCGCTAGAGACCAAATCATCATACTAATCACACTACTAAACAAAGTAGACCAACCAGGCAAGGTCTTACTTCTTACGGATAAGGTCACCCAAGCACTTATAGCACATATGACAGCATAAGCACTGGCTATATAAACATTGAAAGACATATAATATACTTATAAGGATTTAGCTAACTATTCCTTATAAGATATAAAAATTGTCTACCGTCCGAGTCTTGGGATTTTAACTGGATAATTGTTGTTTGGTTTTTTGGAATTTTCGGAGAAGTCGTTTAAGGTTCCTCCGAAAAGGTTCAAATCTTCTCTCTGCTTAAAAACAAAGAGCTGTTGAATCTTTTCCAACAAACCTAGAACAATCCCGTAGTAATGGATAGCGGTTTTCATATACTTCAATATTTACCCTTTTTAGGCAATAAAAAATGCCTTTCTTTTTCAAGAAAGGCATTTTTTGTTTTGGATTTATTCCTTTAGAAAGAAACTGCTAAACTAGCCTGGTTGACCCATTGTCCAGTACCAACGTCTTTGGCTTGACAATTAGTAGTGTAATAGGTACTTCCGGCTTTAACCGACAATCGATCTGTCAAAGGATAACTCAGAGTTACTCCGGCTCCTAGATAAGCATACTTCTGTTCTAGATTAGTAACCTGATAATTACTAGACCTAATTCCCGCGGACAAGGGTACATCGGCTCGAAGCTTGCCGAGACTATACCCGGGCACGACCCCTGTTTCGTACCAGACCCCCGACTTTGGATCGGTGAACTGCTCGGTAACGACATACGGATGCAAGGCTACTGCCCACAGACCCGCGTCATTAAATGTCGCCCGCAAGGTAACACTCTGTGCGTTCTGTCCGCCTCCGTCCGGAAAGGTCACGTAACGGTAACCTGGAACTAAGGTCAAGCGACCAACGGTTAGAATGGCTCCGGTATGAAACCTGGCTCGATACCAAGTAGAACCTTTAGTTCCGAGCTCCTGAGCGGCGTTCAGGAACAAAGAGCCTCCGTCAAAAAGGGAATACTTTAAGGAAAGCCTTGGAACGTATGTGGTTTGATTGGATACCGGAGTCCCTTCAGAATAGTCTTGCTTAGAGACTACCTTAGTTTCTAGAGAACCAGTTAGCCTGGAATCTGCTGCTGGGGCTACGGTGGTGAATGCCAAAGCCAATAGGCTGGCTACGATGGTTGTTTTCTTTGTCATATGTTTTGTTTTTTGTTCGGGGAGATTATTCGGAAAGTTCAAAATCTTCATCTAGGAATTTACGTCCTTTAAAGCTTTGGGTAGCTGCTAGGTATTCTAGGGCTTTGCTCTTCGGATAGGCATTATAGATGAAATTCATGAGAAATTCATAAGCTGCATCTGAGATGCCATTAGGATCGTCTAGGAGCAACTGTACTGCCTTTACTAGGAGAAATTCTGTATATTCTGAAGGGTCCGTGTTCATGTTTCCTATTATAGGAGGGTTCGGACTTTCTGGCTAGTAAAATCTTTAAATAGATTGAAAAATCTTTTTAACCTTAGCTAGATCTCCTTTGATCTTAGCATGAGCCTGAGCTACCTTTTCAGGAGGAGCTTTATCCCATTTAGTAGCATTAAGAGTGACGTCTATCTTATCAGTATAGAGTTCCCAAAATTTATTAAGGAAGTCTTCTGGAGTTTGATATTCCGATAGGTTTCCTTTGCCTAACATTCCGTTTCGATCGAAACTCTTTACTAAACCTTTGATTCCTTTTATTAGATATTCTGCTTTAACGTCTTCGGTATTAATTCCTGGATTGGCTTTGAGTAAAGGATCGGCTGTGGCTACTATGGCGTCTGTACCTGCTTCATACTTGAGAATATCTAAGATAAAGGTTCGAGGATTGGTGGAAACCGTATGTAATTCAAATTGTCCTCTGGTGGAAGCAAAGGGTTGTCTCTTTCCTTCTTTTGACTTGAATTGGACTCCGTTATGTTGAATACTCAGATTTAAACAGTCTCCTAAAACAGAAATCAGATTTCCATATAACATTCCTTTGAGTCCACGTTCCGGAGTGGCTCTATATCTACCCCATTCTAATAGATGACTTTGATGTATAATAAGATCTACCTGAACCCAGTCCTCTCCTCCTATATTGATGATGGGTTTACCTCCTTCAGAAGTGGGAGAAATGTTTTGTGGTTGGGCTTCATCTATGAATTGTTTAAATACATTATACCATTGAGTCTGATTCTTTTGAGGAGTCTCTTCATAAAGAGGAACCTCTACTTGTATGTCAATATCTCCATAATGAATATTATCTACATTAGGATCCTTTAGATCTTCTTTGTAATGGGCTGTGCTTCCTAAGAAAGAACCAAATTTGGCTGGTGGCAAGTTCTTCGTTTTAGCATATTCATTATACTGATCCAAGAATTGCATTATTAAAGGTTCTACAGTGGCAATAGTCCTAGGAGTAATAACTGTCTGTTGAGTTAAAGTAGAAGCAAGACCCCCTTCATTAAGAATAGCATTGACTCTATAAAAAGACTTAAACGAAATCATATTCCTTACTTAGATTTCTTATTCTTTCTTTCCACTATTTCTTGAAGAACTGGCATCATAGATTCGCTTACCAAATTAGATTCTTTATCTCTTTCGGTAATAAAATCCTTAAGATGTTCATTCTCTAATTCTAAATCAGCATTACGAGTCATCACCTCCGCCAGTAAATTTTGTAAAGATAATATACGAGCTATATAACTATCCGCTTCTCTTCGGAGATTCTTAACAGTCTCTCTAGCATCAGCGCGCAATCTTTCATAGGAACCTTCTTCGTAAAATACCATGGAGATATTTATCCGGGGAAGGTAAGATATGAAAGTGGGTACCCCGCGGACCGGATGCTTTTAGCCTTTTCGCAAGCCGTCTCCGTTGAAAGGCCATAGGGGGTACCCACTAGCCAAGAGAGAGGCATAAGGGGGATATGGAACCAGGTACCCGAATAGCCCCCACCCCACCCAGCCGCCTTCCTCAGCTATAGGGTGTTTCCAAAACCCCGGGGTCCTTTCATACCACGGTGTAAAAAATTGCCGCGCCTCTCTAACGCCCCAGAGGTCCCTCTCCGCCCCAGGGGCTTGACTCACCGCCTACGCTACTCGGGTCAGCTGACCACCAGGCTTGAAGGTCAGGAGGAAGCATCCTGGAAGCCACGGAGTCCAAAGAGAGAGGTAGCACTTGTCGGCCTTGCTGAAGTACTCCACCTTCACATCCCACGTGTAGATGCTGAGCTCACTAGGCCTCGTCTCCAGGACTGCACAGGGCATGCCCTGCCAGAGGTAGGAGGCGCCGACGATTGGGGTGGTATGGTCTTCAGCGGTGGTGTGGTTCATGTCGTTCTTCATCATGTAATAATATTAGTAGAGGAGATGGGGAACCGCAAGGCCTAGAGGTAGTAGTCGGTGAGCTGTTGGATCACTAGAGGGCTGAAGCTGCCGTACACTTTGAACCAGGAGTACACCTGGCAGCTGACATCACTGGATCCGATCTCCGGAGCACCCAAGTCCAGGAGAGCTTGAACGGCAGATCTGCGGAGATCACTCTGGTCACTGGGATGCAGGGCACGGAAGGCTTCGAGGTAGACTTCGAACGTTACTTCGGATGGGATCGTGTTTTTCATCATGTAATAATATTAAAGGATGTACTGGGGAACCTCAAGGCCTACTTAGCCGAGGGCCTGCTCTGGGGTGATCTGGTCACAGATACAGGTGAGGACCTCTCTCATGTAGTCTGCCGCAGCCGGATACCGATCCTCCGAGTCATTGACGTACTGGAGGATCATCTGGAGAGACTCAGACAACGGGCAAGTGGCCTCGGTGAGGATCATGGCTGCGGCGGACTGAACGGCTTCGGACATCGTGTTCTTCATCATGTAATAATATTAAAGGACTAAGTGGGGAACTGCAAGGACTACTTAGAGGACCACCTGCTCTGGCTCACAGGCCTGACAGACTAGCTCGAGCACAGCCTCCATGTACTCCACAGTTGCGGCTGTCATCCACTTGTCCCGGTTGTCGGAGACGTACTGGAGAATGATCTGGACCGACTCAGCCACTGAGACGTGAGGGGTCTTGAGGATCTCTGCGGCGGTGAACTGGACTGCTTCGGACTGGATGTATTCGTTCTTCATCATGTTTATATCTTAGAGGAGGTAATGGGGAAACTCAACACTTACTTAGATGCCCTGGGCGAGTACGGCGTCCTCTGGGCTCTGCCAGTAGGTCTTGGAGAAGGTCACTATCCAGGTGTCTCTGTTCGCTCGGAGGGCTTTGAACACCAGGGCATTGTCCTCATTGTCAAGCACCGTGATGGCATCCACCGAAGAGGTGTGGAAGACGCGGACCTTGTTGACGATGTACTGGACTCGCTTGGCTTCCTTGACGAGGACGTTGACTTGCTTCGTGCTGAGGACTCGGGTGTATGTGTTATTCATCATGTTTATATCTTAGAGGAGGATGTGGGGAAGCTCAACCCAGAATGGCTGCTGCCTTAGCCTCTGGGGTGTAGGTGGGAATGACATTATCCCAAGCTGCCTTGTAGGTCTCGTCAGTAAGTTTCTGATCCCCACCGACTCTGTCTGCCAGCATACGCATATAGGTGCGAGCATGCCCTTGTTGCTTGAACTCATGGACCCCATTCACTACCCAGAACTTGGTGAGGTTAGGCTTGCGAGGATCTGCATACCGTTCCTCAATGATCTCTACACAGCCTGCGTGCCGCGCTAAGAGGCGGAACTGGCTGCTGACCTTGACTAACTCTTTCTTGGTGTTCTTCATCATGTATCTATCTTAGAGGAGGATGTGGGGAAGCTCAACGCCTACTTGTTGATCTTGGTGTCACCCTGCTCAAGCCACCAGAGGAGGAGCTTGAGGTCCTGGATGGTCAGAGCGGACGACTCCGGGTGGACATCAATGAAGCTGTAGTGCTCGGTGTCAGCCCAGCCGGTCTTGAAGAGGACTCCATTCACCTCGAAGCCGTAGCAGGCCTGATTCATCTCTTCATCGGTCAGGGTGCTGATGTGACGGAACTCAACGAGCCGAGGAACGAGCCGAGGAGCTGGAGTGCTGATGGCGGACTTAACGGTCTCGATGATTGCGGCTTTCGTGGCTTTCGTGGCTGTCATGGTGTCTTTCATTGTTAAGATATTAAAGGATGTACTGGGGAAGCTCAACGCCTTAGTCGAGGCAATTTACCTCGTCGAGGTAATAGTCTCGGAGTCCGTCGATCACTTCCTGGCTGAAGCTTTCGTATAGTTTGAACCAGGTATACACCAGGTTGTCTACGTCGCCAGAATTAATCTCTCGGTCCCCGCGACTCAGAAGCTCTATCCTGGCACAGCGTCTCAGGTCTCTGGCGTCACAAGGGTGCAAGGCTCGAAAGGCGGTGAGGTAGTCGTTGTAGAGGTCTGCTTGGGTAATCGTATTGCTCATTGTTAAGATCTTAAAGGAGATACTGGGGAACCGCAACACTTACCAAGGCCGAGGAGTGACCTTCAGCTGCCGGAGATCTAGGCGGACTACATCCTGGTTGGGCAGAGCCACGTCCGCCGTGACCTTGTTCACCTTCACTACGGTGCCTTCGTAAGGGACATACTCGGTGACTCGTCCGTCGAAGAACGGAAGGACCCAGTCCACGGTCTGGCCGGTGGTGAGCTTGGTGACTTTTTCGGTGTGGCGTTTGATTGTCTTCATGGCGTTTCTCATCATGTAAATATCTTAAGGGTTATAAGGGGGAAGCTCAACACTTACTCACGCTCGGGAGTCTTGAGGACTACACCTTCCCTCTGCTTGGCCCTAGCCAGGAAGAGCTGCTGGCTGAACTTCTGGGTGGTGGCTTGCAGTTTGAGGGAAGGCGCTGGCCCTCTCATCACCTGTTCTAGTTTAGGGTGCTTGGCTGCGAGTTGCTTGCGGAATTCGAGGATGTCTGTCATGGTGTTTATCTTAAGGGTTAATGTGGGGAAACTCAAGCTTCAAGAGCGAGGACGTTGAAGGGAACTTTGACGATCTCATTGTTGGTGAGCTCGACCAGAACATCCAGCTCGGTGTTCTTCTCAAGCCGGGAAGCTACTGCCATAGCCTGCCAGAGGGTCTCGTGCTCGGAATGGGTCCGGTAGGGGAACTTGCCGGTGGCGAAGGAACGGGTGAGGACTTTGTACATAAGGACTAGAGGGTTGCGATGAATACTATGACTACTGCCATGCCGAGGATGATTACTGCTCCGATGACCCTTTCTTCTAAGGCGCGAAGGCTTTCGAAGCTCAGGTGTGTGACTTGAAGGTTCAGGTGGTTCATTACGTTTCTCATCATGTAAATATATTACAGGAGAAACTGGGGAACCACAACCCCTTAGTCCTCTAGCTCAAACCACTCTGGATAGAGGCTCTGTTCGAGTTCCCAATCCAGGGGTTCTTCTCGGGCACTATATTCCCGGACTTGGTCGGCGTGAAGACGGTTATTCCTACAGTAGTCACAAGCATTGTGATTCCTACAATGAGAATCCCAAGCTTTACTTCCGCGATAAGGCTGACGGTGTTCTTTACCATATTGAATTGCTTTCTCGAGTCCCATGTTAATAATTAGCGCGTCCTGCGGGTCTCATGCTTGTGGAGAATCACTACTGCAACGATTCCCAGGATGATCACCGGCCAGAAGTTGATCGCGATCTTCCCGAACACCTGAGCGATGAGGTTGAGCTTCTCTACGGTGGACATGTCGTATTCGTTAATCATGTTTCTATTATGGAGGAAGAAGTGGGGAACCACAAGGACTAAAGACCACGGACCAGCTTGTTGATCTTGGTCCTAATGGCTTGAGCTTCCTGGGTAAGTGGATCTCCGAGACCTACGTGACCACCGGTAAGGACAATCCGGTCTATGTCTGCCTCTACGGCTCGCAGTTGTTCCTTCAGTTTCTTAATTGCTTTTTCTTTCATCATGTTTATATCTTAGAGGAGGAAGTGGGGAAACTCAAGGCTATTCGTCGCATTCCTTGGCGTAGAAGGCATTCATCTCTTGGCCGGCTTCTATGCCTTCCACGTATCCCTTGTCCCGGCCTTCCTCGAAGGCGGCTTTCACTAGGTCCGCAAGGCAGGGAATGTATACTTCCGTGAAGTCCAGGGAATCTCTTCCCTGGGCGTAAAGTTCAACGATGTCGTTGCGGACGTACTTCTGGATCAGCGCGAGGATGTCTTCGTTCTTCATTGTGTTAATATTAGGAGGAAATACGGGGAAACACACGGCTTATCGAGCGATGAGGATGACTGCGAAGAACAACAGTCCCAGGAGGACGTAGTGGGAAAGGTGGATCGCCAGGGAAAGGACTGCTAGGACGGTGAGGGTTGCGTAGGTGAGAATGTCCGGGCAGGACAGGTAGGTGAGGGACGCGAGGAGGGTGAAGAGGGACAGGGAACGAATCATGAGAATATTATGAGTCAAAGTACGGGGAACTTCCATCTTTTTTTCTCTAGGGGAAGAACCTTGATTGAGAACGAGTTACAGATAATTGGGCTGGGAAAGAAAACTCCCGGGAAGGGAATGATGAAAAACGTCCCCCTCACACAAGAGGGAAGGCCTTCCCGGGAGTCCGCCCATGATGAAATTACTTCTTACGCTTCGGTCCCTGGGACTTCCGGGTATCTTCTGGCTTCCTCTTCATGTCCTTACATCCAGCGATGCAGTACTGGGAAATGGGGCACTGGGAACAACCGGCATCTAGATAGATATCAGGTCGCTGACAAGCTCCGCGCGTAAGCTCTTCTACTTCGTCTTTGTCTTTGAAATTGATCTTCACCGGCTTCTTATCCGGATCAAACTTAGGTAGAGTAGCACGGACCTTCTCTTTACGGTCCTCGATATCATCCACGGTTAGGTAATCCTCCACAGTATTACCTGATACGTTAATATCACCTGCCTTAGCTTTACCACTCTTCGGAACCTTAACTTGTTTAGCTTCTTTCGCCGGAGCTTTAGCCTTACGACAATCACTGCATTCGAACTTCGTAAGCAGACCTTCGATGGACCCGTACTTGGGAAGCGTTCGCTTCAGGTTGTCTCCGAACATCGAGGTCTGCTTAGTCTTGCAAGAAGCACAGGTGATCTTCTGGGAAGGGAGGCGCTCATTCTCTTTAAAGAAGACCACCCAGTCCTTAAGGTTCTTGAACTGGTCACCACCGGATACTTCCTTGATCTTAGCCTTTGCGGCTTTGGCTTTGGCGTCGAGCTTCAAACGATATACTTTTTTCATCATGTAAATATCTTAGAGGTTTATACTGGGAACTACCACCCTTACTTGCTAGCTAGGCTATCTGCGATCTGCTGCATGATATCCTGGTCCTCCTCAGAGACTTCCTCTTCGAAGTAATGTTCTGCAATCTCATTCCAATTTACTTCACTCAGGTAATCATTCAGAGCCTCATAAGCTAGAGAGTTCTCTTTAACTCCCTCGAACTCAAGCTCATCCACCAGACACTCGAAAGCATCAGCTAGACAATCTACATCCTCGAACTTAGACTCCTTAACCAAGCTAGCGAAGATCTCGTCATAGCGGAGGTTGATGTTCCAGGTCTGCTTGTTCGTCCAACCGTTGTATGTGTTTTTCATCATGTAAATATCTTAGAGGTTTATGGGGGGAACAGCAACTACTATCGCTTGATCTTTGCTATCTGCTTGAGACACTCTTGTTCGTAGTAACGAACATGTTCAAAGAATTCTATCAATTTAGTCTTTGATTCTTCTGACTCATTAACTACATCAATAACATCATCATCCATGATGTCTGCTACTTGATCTAGATCTGAAAGAACTCTAGTCATAAGTTCTTTGATTAAAGTCAAACGTTTAGCTGGATGTACATTGTACTTGTATTGTTTCATCATGTAAATATCTTAGAGGTTATAAGGGGGAGCTTCACGAACGATCTTCAAATTACTTTACAGTAATCAAATCACGTTGATCCAATCGAACAACAGAACCATCTTCTTTCTTTACATCTACTGTAACTTGATTAACTTTAACGACAACACCGTTACATTTCACTTCTTCTAAACCGTTTTCATCTTTCAAGAAGATAGACCAAACGATAGATTTACCTACTTTGAACGTATTATTAAAAATGTGATTCAACCAAATATCAAAGTCTTTTTGCGTAGCTAACGATTTCTTTACGATCTTCTTAATGTTTTTCATCATGTAAATATCTTAGAGGTTATAAGGAGGAACCTCACGATCTTCTTTTTGACGTGAGGTTCCGCGGAAGATGCTATCGATCTGTCTCTGGATCTACTAATGTATTGATGAGAACGAGCGGATGCTTACTATCGTAATTAATGATCTCGCCGTTATCAAATAGAACTTGATCGTCTAAGACGAGACGTATATCTACATCGTTATCAAAGATTCTCCAATAGGAATATACTTCATAGTAAGCAGATTCAAGATTCTCTGGAGAATACTTTTGATACTTTACTTGTGTAAAGAGCTTTTCAGTTACGCGCTTCGCTTCGATCTTGATATGTTTCATCATGTAAATATCATAGACGATCATAGAGGGAACCTCAACGATGATCTTTCATCTCCTGATCTAGGGGAGAATCGAACTCAGCTCCCTTCCGGGGGGTATAGAGTCTCCTCTGCCTTAGAGGGGGAAAGGAGGACAGATCCATCCGGACTCAAGGGGGTATTGGTCGGGGTGATTCCATACATCGCCAATTCCGAGGGGGGTCTATTAGGATCCATTTCATAGACCTTCCGTCCCATAGGACCCCAGATTCTCGGTTCCGTTGCTTCATTACTAGTTGGGTCTGACATAGTTCTATTATACCTTCGGGTCCCAGGGAAAGCAATAGTCGATTAGTCATTTGTAGAAATTGGTTGAAGTTAAGGTAAGTTCCCTAAGGGTAATACATTGGGTTTACCATTCTTCTGTACTGGTTTACCATTCCCCTGTACTGGTTCTATACTTGTTTACCATTCTTCCTTACCCATTTACCTTCACATTACCCTTTTTATCGACTCTTTGTTTTCAACCTCTTCTTTATCAACTATTTACTTTTACCTTTACATTACCCTTTTTATCTCTTAGGATACTCTGGAACCTAGGGTCTTTATTATCCAGGTTCTATTAGTTAAGAGGTCTGTAGTATTAGGGATGCTCTAATAAAGGAGGTACTATAAACCTTGGCTCTATTAAGGTATGCGTTAATATAGACTGCGTTGCTATTACCTTAATTTATCTATCGGTTGTTTATACCAATTCCTTTGGTATCTCTTCGGTTAGATTGTCGCTCGTTATCGTAAAGGCTTTTCTCTTCTTTGCTTTACTAGTATCCAAAGCAACTATCTTTTCCATCTCTTCTGATACGGTTCTAATAGCTTCTGCTATAAAGTTAAATCTTAAAGCTGTGGGTAGTAATACATCATTTACTATCTTACTATGTTCTTCTGCTAGCTCATAGTTCTTATCATCTATAGCCTTACTGGTATGTTGTACTCTCCATCGAATTTGTTGTAAGAATTCTTCTATGCTTAAAAACTCTTGGTCCATATTAAACTTTACCTTATTATCCTATAATGTATTATCACCCACGTTGCTATTAACTCAAGTATTCCAATGTCTGATAATCCCTGCCACTATAAACAAATTGGTAATAAGGTATGTTAAAATGATAATCGTTCTAATAATAGCCACCTGGTCCGCTATATCATCTTTAGCATTAGCCTTTTCTCCCAAGGCCTTACTCCACAGATACCAAAGTCTTTTCATTAGGATAGAGTCATATCATCCCACTCATCCCAATCACTCATTTCCGGTTCTTCATCCTCTTGTGGATCTAAATCCATACATCTTCCATCAGGAAGAACCATTAAAGAGTCCAAGTTCCGAGTATGTTCTGTTCCTCTTTCTTTCCGGGTCATAACAAGGTTCTCTTCTTTCCAATAGTCAAATTCATAACCAGCATCGGTTAGTTCCTGATAACGAGCTTCCTGTTTAGGAGTCATAATTTGATGTTGTTCCAGGACTTTCTTGTAAGCTTCTTCTAAGAGTTGTTGGTCTTTGGACTTCATACTAGTGTATTCCTTTGTTGTTTTTGTTGTGCTATCCACTGTAAAGCTGCTGGGTTAGAAGGAGGAGCAGACATAAATTTGTTAATTTGTATTTTAATTGCTTGTAATTTAGAATTTATCGGATTTGAACTATTATCTATTGGTCCTAGCTGGCGATTCCAATTTTTTAATTTGCGATCCCCTTTCTCTAATTCTGCATCTTTTTTAGTAGTGTCTATATAAAAGAAATTGTTTTGAAAGATTTTTTGTAGAGTAGGAATGTTTTTTTGAATTTGTTCGTGTGTCGTTCTTTGAAAATCTTGTGGAATATTTCTTCCTACGCCGTACTTTTCTTTTTGTTCAGCTGCTCGTCTTTGTGCTCTTGTGATGGTTTCTTCTACATCTGGGACATTCACCATTATACAAGCAGCATCATAACCCATATTTAAAAGATTCTGCAAGTTTTCTTTAATATCTTCTACGTTTCGACCAGATCCATCAACAAGCAACCCAAGTCGGCCGTCCAGGAAATTGACTTTTTGCTTCTGTACTTTTTCCCAACTATTCTGCAGCTGATCTCCAGTCAATTTACCATCAGGTACTTGTCCTTTCTTAATCATCAACTCATTGAAATTGTCTAAATTAAGACTTCTCAGTCCTGTACCACCAATAAGCTTTTGAGCAATAGTACTCTTACCAGCTCCCATGGGCCCGGTCATGAATATTACCTTAAATATATGAGGATCATAAACACCCTCTGTATACAAATTCAACAAGTTTTCATATATAGCTTTAAATTTCATATTATTATTATTTATAGGATTCACTAGTCATAGTGGCTTGTCTCTCCGGTAAAGAAGGTATAGTTCCCTGGTTTCTTAATTTATGATTCAACCTAGCCATCGCTTGCTTTCTTGCATCTATAATCTTCTGCACATCTTTATCCTTAGTTCCTAATGCTGCAGCTCCATGAGCTTTAGCCATATCTTCAGCTGCTTTCTTATCTTTAGCTTCTTGTTCTTCTTTAGATAAAGTATTAACCTTAGAACCTCTAAGAAACTCACCAACTGTTTCAGCCGGATAATCATCTCCTCCGAATTCTAGTTCATATCCATAAGCCTCTTCCATAGGAATCTCCAAGCCAGCAAACACCTTATTCAAATGTTCCGGTTTAACATCCTGTCTAACCGCCCAAAAAGACATTACCTTTGCCTCAGTCCACACTCTACCAGCCGGAGCTAAGAAAGATCTAGAACCCACTTGCCATCCATTGATATTTATAAAAGCTTTTTTCATCCGGTTAAATTCAACCTGGTCCACAAAAGGATTAGACAAATCCAGAGTCTTATTTATTAAATCCGGATCTCTGATTTGTTTATTGAATACTCCCCCTTCTATAATTCCAATAGGACTATTAAAGATATCATCCAAAGCCTCATCCAACAATCTACTATGAGTCCAATAATCTTCCCCATAATAATCTTCTTCTTCATCCACAAAGGCTCCTTCAGAACTACTCTTTGCTGCTGGAGTCTTAAATTTTAAGGCTGGAGCCAAATACAATTTTTCATGCCACTTAGGACCAAATCCTCTAAAAGTAAGATTAAGTCTAAGCACTCTACAAGGTTGATCTATATTCACAAACCCAAAGGGTCTAGCATCCTTATCATTATATTGTAATCTCGTCCCGGAAGCCTGACTTATAGTGCTATCCGGATCTTCTTTTAATAAGACTCTTTGATAGGCTTGCTCTAATAGAATAGTGTCTCGATCTCTCATTCTATTATTTATGCCAAGTGAACTCTACGTTTTTAGACAATTTCATTTTTGGTTTCTTGCCAGTTCTAAATGCATCTGGAAGAATAATCTCAACACATTCCGGAGCATGTATACCTCCCTTGCAAGATTGTAAACTACGAAGATCTATTTTCTTGGCTTTGTCAATAACAAGTTGAGCACAGGTCTTTAATTTGGGCAAAGAAACCAATTCTTTGGGTGTATAATCAGATTGGGGATTGTTAATCCATAATCTTTCTCCACAATTTTCTAGGCTAGGTAATTCCACAGAACCACTAATAGTAAGAACCAATTGTCTCTTTACTATCTGAAGACTCCTAAAGTCTATGGAGCTTCCATCCTTTAGAAGACTCAAGCTAATGTTGAAGGCTTCTACTAGATTAGGTATACTAAGTCGAACTGGTCTGTTGTCCCTTCTATACTCAATCAATCGTATTTCTCCGGAGCATTGTTTAATGTAAGGAAATTGAGCATTAGATAGATCTGGTACTAGATCTAGATTCAAGAACGGAACCACAGTTTGTTTAGTGGTATTAAACATTAAGATGTCTCTGGCACTTTGCTTCTGAAGATCTGCATCATAACTTAATTCCTCTTTGCGTTTGATGTTATGAATGTCTGGCATCTTAGTAGTCCATTGAACTGCCTTTTCTCTTTCCTCTGGAGGTAATGCTAGTAATCGTTTGATCTCTTTGACCGGAACATAACCATATTGGAATGGAAGAAAGCTGGCTCTGTTATAAATGACTGCTACTTTACCATCAAACTCATTAAGATACATAAGCCCATCAAACTTTTGGTTTTTAACATAAGGCCATATTTCTAGAGAGACATCTATTAAAGACTTAGCATCGGTCTTGGTTAGTTTGTGTTCTCTTACTCTTTGTTTGAAAGTATCAAATTCATAAAACTTAAAACCAGGTTCTCCTCTCTTGCCAGTAGTTTTAAGACTATCTAGATGCTCTATAAAGCTTTGACCGGGTCTGGCTTGTTCAAAAGCCTGTTGATCTAAAAAGAAAAAGTTGTTAAGGTCTAATTTACCTTTAACAACATACTCTCCGTAAGTCTCTGCCATTTCTCTTTTAAGCTGAGAATTGAAATCATAACAAGCATAAAGACCTGTACCATATACAGATCTCTTAATTTCTGATTGGGTTTGATTAGAAGTAACGGCTCCTTCTCTATTAGCCCCTCCAATTCCTTTGGTAAACAAAACTGAGTCTTCAGGTCTGCTTGCCTTTCTATGATAGACCACTGCTATATTACCATAGACCCTTTCTATTAAGATGGATTGGTAGGCTTGTTCTAATAGAATGGTATCACGATCTCTCATTCTATTATTTATTCTTCTTCAGCACTCTTTAGCTTGTCTAACTTGTTATAGAAAAGTTCAGCTTTCAATTGATGATATTCAGCTAACAGCCTAATCACTCCCATCAAAGTAGTATCTTCCTCATTACAGAAGTCTTCCACATAAGCAGAGATCTGACTTAACATAATAGAGCTTCTCTTATATTCTTCCAACTGAGCCGCATCGATACTGTTTACTGTGTAATTCATATTATTAGAAAGAGAAACCCTAAGTATTTTTGTATTTTTCCTATTTGCTTCTAGTGAATTATCAATACAAATGATAAAATAGCCAGTTTTTGAACACTTTTCTAGTGTTTTTAAGCACTTTTTCGCGCTTTTTCGCCACTTTTTATTCTTTTTTCAAGAGTTTTTCGGCCTCTTTACTGATCTTTTGGACCTCTAAACGGTACTCTTCCTCTGTGAGGCGACCAAGAGTATACTTCATATCCAATCGATCTATTTGCATCTCTACCCAAATTTCTGCTTGATGTTCGGTCATAATGTTAATCAATCAATCAAATCAACCTGAAGACTAATCCCTAGGAAGGTAGCACTGATTCCTTTATATTGGAATCGATCGCTCGCAATAGTCTGTACTGCTTCTTCTACTGCACATGCGGTCCAATAGTCCACAGTTTCATCCAGCTTACCGTAGGTACAATTCACAATCATATTATGACTTCCAGAGCTGGTCTCGCTAGTTGGGAAGTGTCGAATGATGCGGAGTTTTTGTTTCGATTTGATTTTCATCATGTAAATATCTTAGCGAAGGTAATGGGGAAACACAAGCTCTAATCATGCCGAAGGGTTTGACCGATCGGGTAATGCGTCTCCAATACTTTATGCATCTTGATCTCTTGAATCAATTGGACAATGCGTTTAGGATAAGCCATTCGATAATGTTCAAAAGCATCTTGAGCTTTGTCTTGATCATCAAATTGAGATACACTCCAGAATTCATCATCTTCTAGGAAGCCAAGAAAGAAGGTATAGGTATTTGCTTTTATTACGTTCATATTAGTATGTGATTTGTTTTTCTACTCCTTCTTGATTAAAGGCAGATCTCAATTCATAAAAGAAGTCTTGTTCATTATAGGTAGAATCCCAATAGAATTCAACTCCAGACCATCCAGACAATTCAGCTTTGATGGTCCACTTATCCAAAGGCTCTACGAACTTTACTTCAAAGCCATAAGCTGCTGCAACATGCAAGATAATTTGTGATGGTTCTTTAGTCATATTATTCTACCTCCTCTTCAATTGGTCCATAAGCGGATTCAATTTCATCTCCGCAATCATTACAATAAGCTACCCCTTCCCAGAGGACATCTACATGTAGGTTCCATGGACCCTTATTATCCCTGGTATCATTAACCACAGCTCGGAAGTTACTACGAACACACTTACCACATAAGCAACCGTCATATGCTACAAAGGTTAATGGATAAGCTCCTGGAAACGTATAAGGATTACGGAGCGCTTCTTTTACTGCTTCAACTCGAATGTTCTTTTTCATCATGTAATAATCTTACCAGTTGGTTTCTTTCTTTTGAACAACACCTACTGGAGATCCATCTTCGCGGAAGATAACAATCTGGAAATCTTCTTCAGCAGCGCTCCAAGCTTCTAGCTGATCAAATTCTTTACTATCAAACATCATCATAGTATAACCAGCAGCTAATTCATCTTTGAAAGCTATTAAAGCTGTATTAGAAACCTTAGAAGAAAGATTCTGAAGAACCCTACTTAGATTAAGAAGGTCTCGAGCGAAATCTTCTACTGATTGATCTCCTTGGGTATCATTCAGGAAATCCATCATAGCTTCCCGATACCGAATGGTCATCTTGTCTGCGCTTGCGATTAACGTATTTTTCATCATGTAAATATCTTAGAGGTTTATAATGGGAACTGCAACTACTATCGGACATCTGTAACTACTGTCTGACAATCGAGGACATCCACGATCTCCGTTACCTGCGCTGAGACGTTAACTAGACCTTCAGCAGTCTGATCTAACAGGTCCTGGAGAGAGAGATCACTGTCACCATCGATGATAACCTTGAGCGTGATTGTTGCGTATACTTTTTTCATCATGTAAATATCTTAGAGGTTTATAATGGGAACTGCCAGGCTTACTTGCAGAGAGCCTTGCGAATAGGATCTACACCAGTCAGGCGAACCAACTGGCGTGCATATACAGGGACCTTCCTCATTACAAGGGCAAGCTGCTTTGGAGTAAGTCTTCCGTACTGCTCGAAGGCTTTTGCCATACGAGTGAGGATAAAAGCATCACACACACGGAACCCAACTCCGTTATGCAACTCGGTGCGGTCTTTATCCTGCTCCTCATCGGTCTGTTCCCTGGCAATGCGAACCAAGGCACGAACGGCCCAGGCTTCGTCGGTGGCGAGCTTGTTCTGCAGAGCGGCGATAACGTCTTCTTGTTTCATCATGTAATAATCTTACCGGATGAAGAGGGGAACCTCAAGCAGCAACGGTCTCGTGATCTCGGATCTCCTTCTTCAATTCAAGCTGGAATCGAAGACAATTGATACTGCTCCATACCATATTCAATTCCACATCAGATGCTTCAACAGTAACCCAGAAGTTCTTACCCCATTGATTAGGCTCGTGCTTCATAATATAACCTGGAGAACATCCACAATTACATCCAGCCTTAGCGGAGAACTTAATCTCCAAAGCCTCTGGAAACAACTTCTTCAATTCAACCATGTGGGTCTTATTAACTTGACGACAGACTTTATCCCAGGTCTTACTCTTAAACTTCAAACCATATACTCCGTAATTACAAGCAAACTTATCCGCGAGATCATCCAACGGAGATTTGATATAGATAAGACTCCGTCCCATCTTGGAACGTCCGGATTGATTAACTTCGCGTGTGGTGGTGATTGTTACTTTCATTGTGATAATCTTAGCAGAGGATGTGGGGAAACGCAAGAACTGAAAAACTGAGTTACAAAGGCTTTGAGAGGAGGCCTGTGCTCCTCTATCGAAGGAGTCAACAAAGCCTGTACAATCGCGTTATAGCGCGCAGAATCGCTAGTCTATGCAGCGCTCCAAACCGTATTAGCTGCGCGACCTTCTCGATTAAGCAATCCAGCATTCACTAGATCTTTCATAATCTTTTGAACTTTGGATACATCTCCAATCACTTTAGCAGCTTCACTAGCATTGATAGATCCGTGATTGGATACATATTCTAAGACATCATCAGAGGTCTTCTTAGCTTTAGAAACCTTAGGACCTTCTTCATCTGATGCTTCCAAAGATTCAAATACGAATCCGGTATTAGATATAGGAAACATGGTAAAACCAGCACTACCGAAACGATTCTTCGTTACTTCAATTTCACGAACCGCATAATCTTCTTCTGACTTACGAAGCATGATATTAGCATCTACAGAATGAGGAAGAAGAGTAGAACCCTTATACTTTCCTTGCTTAGTAATATGAAGAACAATACCTACAACCACTTCATATTCTTTAGCGGTAGCGGTAATATAATTAGCAAGATATTCTTCTAGAGCTTTACCTCTCAAATCTTCATCACGAGAACGAAGAGAAGGAAGAGAATCTAAAACAATCATACCGAAATTATTCTCCTTAACCGAATCAAAGATATCTTCGATACAAGTCATATTAGCAATAGAGACCTTCTGCAATTGTAGACGATGAGCTACAAAAGCTAACTGATAGATAGATTCTTCTCCGGAGATATAAGCAGTATGCTTTCCAGACTTTTCTAACAATTCTAAAACCTGGAGGAGCAAAGTGGTCTTACCAGCTCCAGGCTCTCCGGCTAAGGTAAAGGTAGAACCGGGAACAAATCCATCTCCACCCAAAGCTATATCCAAATCATTAACTCCTGTCTTGAACCGGCGATTAAAAACATCCGGAACAACAATCTCACCAACGCGTTGGAACTTCGTAGCTGCTTTAATTACTTTCATCATGTTAATATCTTAGCTGAGGTTATGGGGAACCGCAAGGTTTTAGGCGTACATCTTTGTCTCTGCCTTCTCGAGGGCTTCTTCTCCATCCATTCCCAGGACCTCGAGCTTCTCGATCGTAGAGTTAGCTGCTTCACAAGCTGCTCGGCGCTCTTTAGCAGCAGCTTCTCCCCAAACTCCATCCAGGTCGAAAGCCTGTTTAAGTTGTTCTGCGAGCTGCTCTAGGAGGAGGTCTTTGTCGTTCTTCATCATGTAAATATCTTAGCTGAGGATGTGGGGAACCACACGCTCTATTCCAGCGTCACTAAATTTGGGTTGATGCGATATTGGATCTTCCCGAGAACTTCGGTTCCCTGCTTCCAATTAGCTTCACAAGAGTAATACACCCCCTCATCCTGGAGCCTATTACAAAACACCGTGACCTCAAGATCCCTTCCCGTCTTAACCTTGAAAGCATAGGCTCCATTCCCAGGAGACTGGACCTTAACAATCCTCGTACGGACCTTGAAGCCTGCATGCTTCTGAGGAACTGGGTTGCCATTGATCTTCGTAGGTAAAGAGAACTTCCCAGGAGTATCATATGTGACCACTCCATTCTGCTCTCCTCCTACAACAACCTCTGGAATGTTATTACAATTAGAAGGGGTAAACAAGGTCCCTCGTTCAGCATGCGCGAGAGCATAGGCGAGGACGTCAATGACGTTGCGGTTGTGTTGCTTCTGATTGGCTTGCGTAGGATTGAATCTCATCATGTAAATATCTTAGCTGAGGTTGTGGGGAACCTCTCGTCAAATCTTCACGGTGGACCATTTTCCGTCTTCAAAGATGTAGAGATATTCACACCAAGATTCCTTAGCATATACTTTTAATTCATCTGAATCGGAAAATGTATTTACTCTAAGATCTTCTCCACGGTCTGTATAAAACTCACTTTCTTTAAGAGTGGGTCCTAAGCTAGATAAACCACCTTTACTAATCAACACTTTAACATTATCTTGAAGTTTATAATGTTCTGCTAATGTAGCACCAACTCCAGATGGATAACCATCCCAATGACAATAGATACCTTGGTAAGAATTGTCTTCTTCTTTGATTGCAATATAGGATCGTGTAGCCATAATTAAAAAATTTCTGATTGAGCTTCTTCAAATCGTTCTGTTCGGAGTCTAGCAATGCTATCAAAATGTAGAATAGCTTCTTCCACTGTCTGGAGATTATATTCTGTTATATCTTCTTCTAATTCCTGGTCCGTATAACATTCCTCAATGACCTGCCAACCATAAGAGGTTTCATAACGTTCTCGAGCGGTTTGCCTAATAGCTTCAATCATTTCTTTTAGCATAGAGTTATAGTAATAAAGGTTGGTGGGAACTTCCAGGCTAATCTAAATCCTCCTTGAATTTAGATTTGCGGGAATAGCTCTTGCGGTTTCGAGTAATCACTTGCAGCTTGCGATTACCGAACTGAGCGGACTTCTGGTAGGTTTTATCTTGGACCTTGATCGTTTTCATCTTGGTTCTATCTTAGAGGGGGATACTGGGAACTGCCCTATTAAAATGCAAGGTAATACAAACCTCGGCTCTATTAAATTGGTTTTAAGCAAACTTTCTACTGAATTCGAATGTAGTACCAGTACGGCCTACAAATTTATCATATTCCCAATTATCTTTTCCTAAAAAATTTAACAATTTAAGAGCAAGAGAATCATACAAACTTATCCTGCCTGATTCAGAATTTTTGCCTTCGTATAGTATAATTGTATATTTATCTAGTCTTTGTTTTTTATCCGGTCCTTGTTCTGATAGGTAACTTACTATAATTGCAGCTACTGTGGAAATGACTCTTGAAATTGATATGTTGAGAGCTTTCTGTTCTTCTCTACTAAAGTTCATCATCTCCGTAGAACCTTCAATATCTTTGTCTAAGTTTGTGTAATCAAAAATAAAGGTCAATCTAGCTTGATAATCCGGATCTTCATTAGCATAAACTACATAATAAACATTTTGATTATTAGGATCTGGATAGAACACATATCCATTAAGCTTTTCTGAATGTTTGAAATGATATGGATTGTCTAATGACTCTGAGATAATTTCTTTAACTAAACTATCAAATTTCATAACATTTATTCTAATCCAGAAGCATTTTTTTGAAATTCATCTTGCGTCTTCTGTAATTCTTCTTTTTGTTTACTATCTGTAGCATGTTTCTCGGCATATCTTTTCGCTCCATAAGCTAACAAAAGAAAGAAAACCAACCAACCAACTTTCTTGATTATAAATTCTATAGGATTGTTTGCCAGTTCTAATTGTTCATCTGGGCTAAGAGTGCCATTACTCAATTCTGTAAGAATGCTCATAGACTTGGTCATAATGTCTGGTGCTATTCTAAGAATGGCATTTAATACAGTGTTGATGAATTCAACCGGATCTATCAATCTAGTTAAGGAATCCATATTCAACATTTGAGGAAGTCTATCTGCAACTGCTCCTGCAAGTCCTTGAATTGCTTGAACATATGGTGTTATGAAAGATACTCCTCTTCCTACTAAATCTTGAGTCTTGTCGACCAAACCTCCTACTATTCCATTCAAATCTTCTTGAACCGGTGTTTTATTACTGGCTAAGGATTGAGCTATGACATCTCCAGCTCCTTGTAAATTTTTATTTTTGAATAAAATTAATACAGCCTGATTGATTCCTTGAGTTACTTGAGGAAATTTTTGTTTGAAAGTGTTCCATACTTTAGATGTTAAATCATTTATAACATCTTCATTTAACATTTGGTTTCTCAAAACCACTCTATCATAGGCTTGTTCTAATAAAATAGTATCTTTTGTGCGCATAAATAATATTTATCTAACTTATTTCTTTTTCTTAATTGGAACACAATTAGGAACTTCTTTACCATTCATTTTCTTGGTTCCAATAGGTTTGTAACCCTTCCAACAAGTGTTCTTCATCTTCTTAGCCTCTTCAAAGTATTCTTCAAAGGTAGGAATGGTTTCTTCTGTATGAGAATGATATTTATTAAGACGTTTCTTTAACATCTTAACCCAACCCGTATTGCCAGTACGCTTAGCCTCCTTCATGTCTTTGTGAGCTTCTTTAGCTTTGTGTGACCAGAATTGTTTCTTCTCAGTCGCAGACATTCTCTTACCTGGTTTGGCTTTCTTACTAATATCACTCATGTATCTACTTACCGAGCCCCTCGTCTACCAAATGCTGAACACAACATAAAAGAAGTATCATCTTCTATTAACTGTAGGACTTCATCAGATACATCATATTCTTTAATCGTAATTTTAATTTGACCGTACACAGGAAACCATTCACTCAAATGTAAGGCATAGGT
>Ga0209297_1000299_pt1 | contig 33219 bp, 57 predicted proteins | sample S_130805_MF_Meta_FD_187322 | JGI IMG/M metagenome (GOLD analysis project Ga0209297, IMG submission 187322) | Freshwater microbial communities from Lake Simoncouche, Canada to study carbon cycling - S_130805_MF_MetaG (SPAdes) (version 2) | ecosystem: Environmental > Aquatic > Freshwater > Lake ...
AGGATGTGGGCAATCTGAATAATCCTGAAAATTATTTTGATTTGCTTTTTTAATAAGATTTTGAATTTTCATAATTAGTTATTTTTAAGTGGTTAATTGTAGAACGAAGATACAAATGGGAATGATAATATCAATATTTATATTAAATATTATTTGTAGATAGATGTAACTATCACATAATCAGTCACTTTATTTTTAGTTAGTAAGCAATAAAAGTGCAGAAACAACCCCCAAAATCAAGGAAATTGTCTGCCATTTGGAAACTTTTGATTCAAGTTTTTGGATTTGAATATTACTTGACATCAATTGCTCTTCTCTTTTGCGTAATTGTACACGCAATGTGTCTGAATTTGACTTTTGCCATTCAATGTTTTTTTGCAAAATGCCATTCAATTCAGTTGTTGATTCAAGGTTGTTCATAATTTTCAACATTTTTCGCCCATCCATTGGTGTCAAATTTTGACAACTCAATTTTAAGATGGGTGAAAATAGCACTATCAGGAATAGCAATGATATAAATTGTTTTTTCATTGTGAATCGTTTTAACTCTTTCAATCGTTGTATCAAATCTGTGTTGAATTATTTCACTTGAATCAATGAAATGTTCAACTTTTGTATATGCCTTATCATAGAGGAAAAAACACGCATAAATCAATGCACCAAATAATACTAAAACTACCCAATCAACTGCTTTCATTTGAATGGATTTTTTAAATATGGAAGATAGGTATGGAACAATGAAAATGATGTACTAAAAATACAATAAGAAATGAACCAATGCACATCTATGTATTGAATCAAAATGCACATACACAAAACCCAACACGCTTTGAAAAAATGGAAACAATCCGTGAATGTAATCAATGGGTAATGCCTCCAATATTTGCCCCAATCATATTTGTTGTGCCACGCATCACTTGAAAACCAAAATCCCCAATGTGCCAAACGATTTGAAATCATTAAGTCTGACATTGCGTTCAAAAATCCTAAAATTATCAATCCAATCATTTTATAACTAATATTTGTTTTCTGTTTCCTGTTGCCTTATAAGAAATGTGAATCCAACTAAAATCAAATTCATTAATTAATTGGTCAAATTCTAATTTCTTTGCAAGTTCAAATAACTTTTTGTTTTCTGATTTTGTTCCAGTTGTGATATCAATTGCTTGACCTTTTGTATGTTGGCTTGATGAACTACCACCTACCAATTGATTCAACTTTTGAGACCTAAAAAATGAATTCACTTTGAGTGGTTTTCCGTACATTTTTCTGAGTGGTTCAAAGCAATGTTCAGCAACCAATTTCATATTGTTTAATTCTTGGTCATTGGGCATATTATCAATCCCATTTCTGATTGCAGTTGGTGACAATACTGCCTCCTCAAAACTTATGTGTTCACTAATCCTCATAATTTTCATAATAAATTTCATCAAGAAAACCATCAATCAAAATCAATGCTTTTCTTTTGATATTGTCAATTCGCATTTTTGATTCTTCATCCAACATTGCATAGTCAAAAAATTCAACTGATGCCAATGCATTGTGACAGGTTGCAATTATTTCTGCCCTTGATTCTGCTTGTTCATATACTATTTCATCACTCATAATTCTTTCACGATTACATTTCCATTGTCAATCAAAATACACGAATGATTCCAGTCATTTATTGGCATATAAGCAGGACTTAAATCACACAAACATCCACTTGAATAAACTGAATATTGTTGTTTTCCCATAATAGTTGCAATGTCTCTATTCATTCTATGAAAATGACCTATGATTGCAGGTCTGTTCAACTTTAATCGTGTTGCCCTTGCAGGATTTACACCACCTGATTTCATTGGCAATTCGTGACCGTGTAACACAACATAATCCCACATATAACACCATTGCAAATTGTCAAGTTGTATGATGTCTAATTCACGCAAACCAAGTATTTCACTCAACATTATGTGTTCAATGTCCAAAAGTTCAGGTGCTTTCAAACGAATCCACTTGTCAAATCGCAAATCGTGATTGCCGTATTTGTAAATGATTAAAGCAGTTGGAAACATTTCACGCAATCCTTTCAAAAACACTTTTGCACAATCAATTTCATACTTAATTGAATGCTTGGTTGTGTTGTTTTCGTATTTACTTATCAATGCAAAATCAAGCAAATCACCATTGATGTATATGGTATCAACTTGATTGTCCAATCCAAATTTTAATGCCTCAAATAAAACTTTGTCATCGTGGTACGGCAAATGAATATCTGAAATAATTAATACTTTTTTTCTATCCTTTGGCAAATAATATGGTTCAACTTTTTCGGTCTCACCTTTTGGCAATTCTGATTTTAATTTCTCAAAATAGTCAATGTGTTTTTTTGCATCAATTCTGTCTTTTTTCCCTTTTGTGCCTCTGTAATATCTTATTAAATTTCTGATGTGTTCAACATCTTTAAAATTGGCAGGATGGTCTTTGTATATTTTTTTAGATAGTGTTAATGTAGCAGTATTTGGAAACTGCTTCAAATAATCAATTATCAATTTATTTGGCTTATTCATTCACTTTTTTTTTTGACAAAAAATGTCAATGCAGATTTCAAATCATCAGGAATAACCAGTAAGCATATACCAAAGATTCCAATGCCAATAGAATAATAAATATCAATTTCACTTTTGGTTTCATACAACAAAGGAAAAGCCATCAAAAACAATGAATAGAAAAAGCAAATGAAACCACAAATTGTTGTGATTGGATTATGCTCAATGCTTAAATTCCTTTTGATTTTTTTAACCATTTTTTTATTAACTGGGTCAATTGCCAAATTGAAATTATAACAGATAAACTGAACGATAAAAATTGAACCAATGGAAGCCAATGTGCAAGTGAACCAACAATTGCAAGTGACCAACTGATTATATTTAATTCAATTATTTTATGATTCATTATAAGTTATTAAAATAAGTGTTCATTGTGCCATAAAAACTTGATGCTTGAGCTGCCAAGTCACCTCCGATAAATGCCATCTTGATTTGAGAACTATTGTAAACAGTACCATTTGCTGTTCTGAATAAATGAAAATTTGTTGTATCTGTAAGCCAAGACCCTTTATAACCTCCACCACTTACTGAACCATTTAAAAATAATCTTGCATTAGTTGAATTTACATTTAAATGATTCATATTATTATTAGCCACTACTGCACCATCATAACTACTTCCGCTTAATTGACAGCTTTGTAAATTTCCTGCTGATGATTGCCACAATCTGTTTCTATCATCAGATGCACCCATAAAAGGAGTAGCTGGTCCATAAACCGCAGTCCCAACAAAAACACCTATTGAGGCATTTGGACTTGCAAAATTCGTTCCTGAATTAGCAGCAAAATTTAAGTTAATCGCATTACTTCCACTGCCAGTAAAACCGCCATTAGTTGTAAAGGTTGGCAATGAATTTACCGCAGTTCCATAATTCGCTGAAGGGTTCTTCCAGTTGATTAAAGCAAATGCACTGTTACCATCACAAGCCAACATATAAAAAGCATCTAATTTATTCCAAATACCAGCCGTTTTTAAGTCAAGTATTAACTGGTTTTGTTTAGCTTGTTGTGAATCGCTTGGTAAGGTTGCTCCTCTCGTTGTTCCATTAGTTAAAATAGCTTGATAATCGGTATCATACACAATACCTGATTGATGCATACATTCAACTCCAACACCTAATCTGATTTTCATTATGAATACGCAATTACTGTTCCACTTGTTAATTGAAACGCAGTTATTTTGTTGTCAACACCTGCAGGTAAAAATGTACCTGCCTTAATTGTAACACCACTCAATCCTTTGCTTGATAATACTGATGTTCCATTGATTGAAAATGCACTAAAAACTGCATCAGCAACCACTACAACAGAATTAAATTGACCTGTTGTTGCATTGGTTGTATTATTCACAATAAATCCACCTGAACCTGCAATTATTTCTTGACTTGTTGCCATAATTTTTATCTATAAATATAAATTTAGAATTTTTTTGCTATGGTATTTGACATCTATTCTGAATTTGTGGCAATTCAAAGGACAATGTCATTCGCCATCCGTTCACCATATCAGGCAATCCTTCTCTGATTGTTTCCAACTGAACTGATTCTTGCATCACAAATCTGTCATAATAAGTTGGTGAATTTAATGCTGCCCAAATATCTTGACAAATTGAAAATGTATCCGATAAAGTATCTTGTTCATTTGATTGGTCTGCCTTTTGAATATCCAAAACCAACAAATTGATGTTCACAGTCAATGTTTTTTCGCTGATTGAACTGGGCAATAAGTTACTCCACACAAGTGGATATTGTTCTTGTTCACTTGCAGAAATATCAGATTCTTCCCCAAAAACATAGCCATTGACTTGACTATGACTTTGGCTTATTTGTTTGACTATGTTGAGGATTTGATTGAGGCTTGTGTACACCATAAGTTTGAGTGATAAAAGTTTGCAGTTTAATTATGTTTTTCTTGTTTGGTTTAACTGTTGCAGTCATTACATCCTCTGTTTAAAAATCCTTTGTCCGTTGGAATATTTTGAAAATTATAGTCACCTCTGCAACAATTTGAACCTCCAATCACCATACCTGATGTGTAGTTAGTTCTATTGGCAAAAATGGTGTCAATGTCAACATTTGTTTGTGTCAAATACAATGGGTATGTTGTTTGATTTGCAAGTAAGAATTTGGTCAACCTTTCTGCATACCATTCTGCCTTGTTCTTTGCCCTGTCCATCAACATTTGAATCTCATCCATTGACGCAGGATTCATATTGTCTGCATTCTGCACACCAACTGCTTTGTTGAAATACTTATAATTAATATTCAAAGGCAATTCCATACGGCAATACCAAATCATTGTTGGTTGTATGTATAAATCCAAAAGGTCTTTGTATTTCTGACTCACCGTTCCACTTTCAATTTCACTTGAAATATCTTTGTAAAGTGATGTTCCAAGAATTGGCAGTATAAAATAATTCTGCACATCATAAATTGTTGGTGTCACAACTTTCATATCAACATTGTCCTGAAGAATTGATTCTTGTTTCAATGTCGCTTCGCTTAAAAACATTACTTTTGCCATCTTATTTCTTTACTCGTTTAACTAATTCTTGATTCCAAATGTGTCTGCAATAAGGAAGATTAACATCCTTTTTTGGGTCGTGATACCAACCACCTCTTCTTGTAAATGCATCGTAATCAGGTATTCCATAAAGGTCACCAAGTTCTTGTGAAATCATATCAATGTCTTGCCTTGAAAAATATCTTGGATTACTCATCATTGCCTCACAAAAATCCCTTGATTTACCACCTTTCACAAGTGCAGGTGCATCAACTCTTAATGCGTATTTGTAACGAATGAACAAGTCTTCAAATGAACTGATTTTCTTGTCTTGTCCTTTGCTTGTGATTACTATTTCTTTTCCAGTTGTATCAATTAATTTCTCAGCAATTAATGTTTCCAAAATACCTTTCACTTCTGACTTTGAAATGTCCAAAATTTTTGCCAATGCATCTTCGGTGATTGTTGGTGATTTCTTGATTAAATCCAATGCACCTTCTTCAATTTTAGTAAGTGCAAATTCTTGTCTTGAAAATCCTTGTTTTGTTTGTCTTAATGACTCAAAATTTTCAATTGGTTCACCATATTTTTGGAAGATAGTGAAATCAATATTCTCATCGTTTTCTTCGTGTTTGCAATTTGCAAATTGTGATGGTGTACTTCCTATCACATCACCTCCTTCAACTGGTGGTTTATTGATGATTGCCCTTACCTCATTATTTGTCAAAGTTGAAATCACTTTGTTTGCTACCAATGGAGACAATGCATTCAAATCATCCACAACTGATGTGTTCACATTTGCTTTAATGTCTAATGGTTTTCTTCCAATGATTCCTCTCATTTCATCTTTGGTCAAAATACTCATCAATGTTGTCTCACTGAATGATGGCATCACCGGGTCAACAGGTTTGATGAAAATTTTTCCTTTTACAGGTGCGAAAATATCAAAGATTCTTCTTTGAATTTCTTGTTTTGGACTTACATAAGTATTCTGAAACAAATTGAACGCATCAATCATTTCATTTCTGCCACCCAATTGTCCTTCTGTACGCACACCAAACAACATCGGTGACACTATTTTGTGTCCAACAAATATTTCCTCTTGAATGGTCTTGTTTAACGCATCATATTTTTTATCAAAATCACCTGCACTTAAATCTAAAATTTCAGGTGTACGCAATGGGTCATCAACAAAGTCAATCACCATTGTTCCTGCTTGGTCAGTTGGTGAAAATTTTGCCTTCATTCTTCTTTCTGTTGCCTTCATTTCCTCATCCGATGGTACACCATTTTTGAAGACAATCATCTTTGAACCTTTGAATGAATTTTGTATTTCAGCACGATGGAAATTAGCAATTTCGCAGTCAGTTATGATGGCAGGGACTGCACCAATGTATTCACCCAATGTGTATGTTTTGATACCCGGTCTGTATGATTTGTAATAAAACACAAATTCACTTTGTTTTTCATTTGGATTATACAATGGTAATGGCTTCACATCATCAGGTTTGATATTTGTGTTTTCAGCACCATCATCAGTCAACCAATTATCACTCAAATAGAATTCTGTGTTGTCAACATTTGACCTAACTTTTGAATAATCTATATGATACAATGCACTCAATTCACCTTTCTTGTTGTTTACACCTTTAAGATAAAAGCCACCAAATATTTCATTGTCCAAACAAGTCTTTGACATTAAATCAGTCAATGATTCGTACTCATTTGGTGCATCAACAAACGATTTCAACAATGCAATTTGTTCACCTTCCATCCCTATTTGGTCAAAGGTAAATCCTTGACCTTTTATATATGATTGTTTGCTTGTGATGATGGCATTATGCTTCGCTGACCTATTGAATAATGTCAATAAAAATTCAGGATAATTGTTTCCTTCTCCATACTTAACATACGGAATTTGTTGGTTTGATTTTGGTTCAACGAATGATGGTACTTTATCGTTGGTGAAACCAATTGATATTAATGATTCTTTAAACATTTTGATAAATTATTGTGTCGGTATTGTCGGGTTGGTATAGTGTATTTGATGTGGCAGATGGAACAAGCCACATCAATCCTGATTCAAGTTGGTCACCTTTGACATTTACATATTCAGATGCTTGTGTATAATTTGGATTGAACACACATTCATATACTATGTAATCATAAAAACCTGTGTTTGTCAAATAAACATTTCCATCCAATGATTGTGGATTTGGTTCATCATTTGTAACGAATATTTGCAGTTTGTTATATCTCTGTTTCTGCAATGAAAAATCACTTATAACCAAATAACTGACATCAAGGCTTTGTTGATTCGTTAATTCAAGCAAATAAACAGGATTAGGCAATGTGACATATTCGCTTAATGTCATTATCACATTATCGTTCAAACCAAATTCCAATCTAATCATACATATAAATATAAAATTGGAAATTAATTGTCAAAAAAAAAGGGAAACCAAAATGGTCTCCCCTTTCCTCCCTTAATTATGAAACACTATGATAACAAACCTGTAATGATTGATGAAGAAACCTCATTTGCAAATGCTTTTTCCATACCTGTAAATGTCAATTGATATCCTGTGAAATCATTCATTGCTTGTCCACTATTTCCTGAACCTGCAGTCACTTCCATTCCATTCAATTTTCCAAATAACCAGTATTTGCCATCCTTTGATTCCACGATAATCATCAATCTGTTCTTGATTAATAAATCCAAAACATATTGAGTTTCGTACTTTAATTGAACAAAGTTTGCAACAATTGATTGCTCATATGCAACCGTACCATTGGCTGGGTCTGCTTGAATTGTTTGAGTGAAATTATTTGCACCTCTATTTATTAATTGAAAAGTGAAAAATTTCTTTCCTGCAGACTTGGTGATTGCAGTTACAAAACCACTCGCATTCTCAGTAATTGCCGTAACATTTGACAATTCTGTGATGTATATTTTATTGATTCCCGAAACTGCTTCTTTGCAGTCAAGTGAATATCCACTTATAATTGCACACGGCATATTTTTATAAAATTATGGGGGAAGATTTTACTCCTCCCCCGATTGATTAAATTGTAAACTTAACGACTTCAGTTGTGATACCAATCTGTGTACCTAATTTGAATTTCATTCTCATATACACAGTATCGTAATCTTGCGAATACCACACTTTCAATTCTTCTTCTTCATTTTCCAAGTCAACACCCAAGAACATATTGCTTGTTCTCATTGCATACACTTTGTTTGTGCCATTCAAACCCGGTGTTGGAACAACTTTCACATTTGTACCAAGCAAAACGAATTCACCAAGTGCATCTGTAGGCGACATATAATTTGCCTGTCCAAATACAGTTGTATTAATCATTGCCTGTTGGTACAATCTTGCAGTATCAACACCACAGAAAATTCTCAAATCAGCCTTGTCCAAGATAGCAACAGGAATTGCATTGTAAGTTGCCTGCATTACACTAATAACATTCGCAGTTGTAATAGATGTACTTACAACTGAACTAATGTAAGGTGATGCATTTGCTTGAATCGGACCAGTTGCTTGGTCAATGATTCTAATCAAACCATCAAACTTGTTCAAATAATCCTGCCAATTTGTTGAACCACTCACAGACTGCCAAATTGCAGTTTCAACACGCTCACCTTGATTGCCCATTATGTGTTCCATAAATGCTTGGTCAATTTTACCCGGTAATGATTCGTATTGTGAACCCGGTGATAATAATAACTGTGCATAGATGGTTTCCAAATCTTTCACACACCAAGATTTTTCAGCCTTGATTCTTCCAACGGTCAATGTTCTTGCGGCAATTGTGGTATCTCCTGATGCATTTGTTAATCCACAAGCAGCACCTGATTGCCATATCAATGTGTCATCAAGTGATGGGATTTGAATAGATGATTTCACTCCTGTCAATTTCTGCATATATGTTGCAGTCTTTGGCTCAAAGAATGATTTAATGATGAGCATCTGCTCATTTGTTTTGGTGTACGCACTTAATGTGCCAATTGAAAATGCCATTTCTTTATTTATTTAATTGTTAGATTTATTTTTTCTTCCACTCATTATACGATGCAAAAACATCATATGCCGATTTGGTTTCTTTTTTCTTGAATAATACATTTTTCACAGGTTCAGGTTCACCTGCAGGTTGTTCAGATATCGCATCAACGATTTCAACAATTGCATTGAATTTTTCTGTGTTGTTTTTTGTGATGTCATTGATGTTGTTTGAAATTTCGCTGAACTTCAATTCGTATTCTGCAACCTTGTTTTCAATAGTTGAGAATTTTTCCAATAAAGAATTGAATGCTTCCAAGTGTGATGCAAACATTTTTTCAAATTCATTTGCCATTTCACTTTCAACTTCAATTTCTTGTTCCATTTTTTTACTCTCAATCGCAGTAATCAAACCACCAACTGTTGTGATTTTTGTACCATCAACCAATTCGTGAACAGCATCAGGTGCAGGTATTGTGTTGCCATCCTCAGCAACAACCATAATTGCCGTGCCTTCTGCCAATTCGCCTTCCCATTGAACGATTGTTCCATCAACAAGTTTTGCATCATACATTTTTTGCTCTCCAAACAATAATGTCTTGATTTTCTCAAATGCTTCTTTCTTAGTCATTGTATTTTTTGTTATTAAATATAGATTTATTTGTGCGTTGCTTTTTTAAGCAATATTTATATTAGTATTCACCATTTGATTCAATTCTTTCAATGCGTTTTGCTTTGCCTTATGGTCATCAATCTGCTTGATGATGTCAATCATCTGTTCAATTGTTGTCAATGGCTTGTCACCTAATTTTTCAATTCTAAAATCACCTTCAACTGAAAAGCCTTTGAACTCACCAGTCTTGATGAAATTGTTCCACACATCTTCATTGTCCACTTTATAAGACCCAAACCAACTGCCATCAGGTAATTGCAACCCATCAGGTGCGTTGATGCCTCTCTTTGAATCAATAATGAATGATTCAATCATATACACACCATCAACAAATTCATTTGGGTTGTGCATTTTATTCACTTCATTAATATATCCCTTTTTGAAAAACTTATTTCTGATATTATAAATGTCTTGTGCAGTAAACAAACCATAATATTCAAAGCCATTTGAATCCCTTCTATAAATTGGCAAATCTGCCACCATTAATGCACCACTGATGATGCGTTTTTCTTTGTCTGCCTTGAAACCAAATTTTCTAAATCCACCCCATTTTGATGAGCATATAGCAATGGCTTGGTCTTGTTCATATCCATTATCCATTTCAGTTGAAATACATCTTGACATAAATTCAGATTCGCTCTCATTGTCCTTTGGTTCAATTACAAATTTTACACCTATGCCTTCCAATTTCTTGATGACATTTGCATTGTTATCATAATGACAAGTAATGCCCAATGATTTGATTTTTTCAACTTTTGCATTGTTTGAACCTGTGGCAAAAACTTTACTTGATGGAATCCTTAATTCATCAGCAACCTTCATCATCTCAGATGTGTCTTTTCTTGCACTAATTATGTAAACATTTGCACCACTTTCAACAAGTTTCTTTGCCATATCATATCCCCTTTGTGTAGTTAATGTGTCATCAAAATCAAATGATATTTTTTCTGATGCCAAATCAATTTGTTGCAACTTTTTACTTGCCCATTCTATGCCTTCATCACCACCCCAAGCCAACCACATCAACGCACCACAATCTTCCTTTGGGTCACCTTTTGAATTCTCTCTGTGCCTTTCAAATGCTGACATTCTTGCAATAGTTTCACGGCTTATGTTTTCACCATTTGCCAATTGGTTTGCTCTTGTCCAACCAACTTGTGTTCCACAATCAAGGTTGTATTTGTCACGCAATTCAATTGACCTTTTTGCATTCTCTGATGCTGCTTTTGGATAGTCATTGTATGTTTCAAATTGTGTTTTGAATGCAATCCAATTCAACTCAATTGCTGGGTCATCTACCAATGCCACCGCAGTCACTTCTGCTTCATCGTTTTCTTCAACTACAAATCTATAAATGGGTAATTTTTCCATAACTTTAAATATAATTTTAACCGATTGTTGCCTTACTTTCAATTGATTTGACTTTGTTTTGGGTGTTGGTGATGTCAGATTCAACCACATACACCTTTTGGTCAATGCCATTTGATTGTGTCTTGATTGATTCATTGCCAATTGAAACCATATTTGATGTTGGTCTAACCATCGGAGGCATTGCAGGTCTTGAAAATGATTGTGATGCACCACCACCTCCACCTTTGCTTGGGACTTTTACATCCATAATTGATTTCACTTGTGCGAATCCAACAAGTCCAGTTGCAATTGCTTGTGCTATCGCATAACCAGGAACAGGAACACCTGCAAATGCCATCAATTGTTTTGAAATTGCAGTATATGTTGAAATTAATGATGATGCAATGGCAAGTGCTTTCCCTTCTTCTGTGTCTTTTCCTGCCAATTGTGAGAATGTATTCAATCCACTTGCAACGGCATCCAACATTGCAAGTTTATTTTCCATTTTTTTCTTGTCAAGTTCAATTTCTGCCTTTGTCCATTGGTCTAAATTTTCATAATCCAATTTTCTGAGTTCTGCAAGTGCATCATTTTTTTGTTGTTCAGTTGATGTGACATCCTCAAAAATAGATTTTGCGGTATCAATTTTATACAATCGTTCATCTTCATCTGATTGCCTCAATGACTCTTTTCTTTTTACTTCCTTCTTTGCTTCATCTTCATCTTTTTTGCTCAATTTAGCATAGTATTCAGCATCATCTTTAAATTGCTCATTGTATTTTTTCTGCCTTTCTTCCTTGTCTTTTTTCTCCTTTTCATTTCTCTCATCAGCATATTTTTTTTCAATGTCTTTTAGGTCTTTTTGGTATTCCTTTTCAATCAATACTTTTTGCTCTGCTAATTTACCACTTGCAATTGCCTCACTAATTTTGCGTTCCATTGAAAGCCTTGCCAATTCTTTGTCAAGTTCAGCACCTTTCAAATTGACTTTTGCTTCCCTTTCTTTTATTGATATCCTATCATTTGCCGCTTTTTTAAATTCATCGTGACCTTTCTGAACTGATTCTTGAATTTCTTTGGTGCTTAGTTTTACTTGTTCAGTTGTGCCAGTAATTAATGATTTTAAGTCTTCCCAATAACTGATGACAAGAATGATTGCCGTTCCAATACCAAGTGTGAATGCCCCAACTGCTGCTGCTGAGAATTGTCTCAAAATAGGGATTGCATTTCTGATTTGTGAACCAAGCAATTTGATTGAATCACCCATACCCAACAATCCATTCAAACCTGTGGCAATGGCAATTGCTGCCTGTGTCTTTGCCATCATTTCTTCAATTCGCTTGTTTTCTGCACCAAATAATTGCATTGCACCTTGCACCACAGAAAATCCATTTGCAACACCTCCAATTGCACTTGCAAATGCTTGGAATTTAGCCTCAGGATTAAATGCATTAACTGCATTCTTTGCATCATCCATTTGGTCACGCAATTGACCTGCTCGTTTTGCAGCAGTTATGAATGCCTCACTTCCCGGTTCTAAATTTGCAAGTTCATTTGTCAATTGTCCTAATTCAGTTCTGAGTGATTTAACTGAATTTTTTGCTTCGTTGTCTTTGACTTTTACGCCAATTACTATACCTTCTTCTGCCATTATCCGTTTGTATTATTGTTTAATATTATGTCCCAATTTCCTTGATTCTGAACAAACCAAGCAGTATGTTTTGCCTTTAAAGTAAATGATGATGAACCACTTATTGTCTGACTTGAATTTATTGAATAAACATCGATGTTTCTTCCAAATGCGTTGTGAAGAATTATGAATGGATATCCTGTTTTCTTTTTTAATTCATATGCATCAGGCAAAAACACATTTGATTGCTGATTAATCAACCATATTTTTTGTGTGTAATCAACAAACACACTTGTATCTGTTGTCAATTCAATGTCTGTATATATAGATTCTCTATCTGATAAGAATTCATTGTTGTTTTTTTTCATTAACATAGGCAAATCAAACTGAGGCAAACCCGGTAATTCAGGAGTGAATGTCGCTTGTCCACCATTTGTTGTTGTTGATTGACTTACAAATGCAGGTGCAACCTTTAATTTCAAGAATTCAATTTGAATTGGGTCAGTTGAATTCAAATCATAGTCAACTTTGTTCAATCGGTAGTATTGATTGTCTATTTTATAGTACTTTCTAAATGACAAATTTGACATTTGCAAAGGTGTCAAGTGAAAATATGCAGTTACCAATTTTGAATCCTTGTCTGTGATTTCATTAATGGTTTTTAACCAGTATGAATTGTACAAATTCGCAGTTGTGATTGCAGGTTTTGTACCATAAAAATATGCCTTTGCCGTTGTGCATTCAAGTGAAAATGTTGGTGCGTTCACATCATCCAACATACCTGCATAAGGAAAAGAATTGTAATAAGTCAAACCACTCACATCTTGAATTGCCCAACTTGATGCAGTTGATTCCAATCCACCATATTGCAAAATTCGTATGTTATACACAGGCAATTCACTATTTCCTGTTGATGGGTCTTGCGGTCTTATTTTAGTGTAAATTCTGTCGCTTAAAGTTGGTGAATCACTCAATGGTGATGGTGAAAAACCAATTTCAATTGTCTTGGTTTCCTTGATGAAATCATTAATGATATTGAATCGTTGTGTGCTGAATGGTTCACGATAAACATCTTGATATCGTTTATTGAATTCATCTTCATCTTGTGTGTACTTCATTTCAAATGTCTTGAAATCAAGCAAACCCATTGGTGAAATTTGGATGTCTTTTGATACATCTAAATAAGGTGTAAAATCAACTATGTCATTGGTGTAAAATTCATCTCTTGGTTCAATGATAAATTTCTTTTTATCAATTTGGTCAACTTCAACATATAAATTGAAAGCCTTTATTAAGTACTTCAAAAAATCTGCTTGTTTAACTTTATTTGGCAATGATGCAGCAATATCAATTAATTGTCCTTCTTGATACAATGGTTCAGGATTTGAAAAAATACTAAATCCACTTTGAACAACCACATTGAATTGATTTGTAATACCTGCAGATGAGACATAATACATTTGGCAATAAATTTTTGACCCTTGAATTATGTCTTCAAGTTTTGATTCAATGTAAACTTGTGAACTTTGACCACTTGACAAGTATAAAGTTGTACTGCCTAAAATACCTTTATTTGAATTGTATTCTTGAATAATATTAAATACAATTCTTATCTGACCTGTCCCTGTGCCTGTGATATTTATTCCACCATTAATTGCAAATCTGTAGTTGCCGTTCAATCCACTTGGAAAAAGATATTGATGATTGGTTGTGTCAACACCAGTTGGTGATGTGTCATTGTTGTTGACATTGAATCCAATTTTGAATGTCTGCGATTGTCTTCCTGTTGAACTTGTGTAAGTTAAATTTGATGATGTGGTCATTAAGAATGTTCTGTCTTCAACCAAATTTTCAGTCATCCTAAATTCACCACCACAAAACGGAACAATTAAATTCTTGAATCTTTGACTATTAAAAAAATTTGATGTATAACGATATCCTGATTGTGCAAAAATTGAATCAACTACCTGTTTAATATAAACTGCAGGATACATTGCAGTTTGCAAAGGATAAACTATTTCTTGTAATGCAAGTGAATTGTTTCGGTCAATCAATGGGTAAACATAACCACTTCCATTTGGATTGCCTGAACTGAAATTCACATAGGTTGTGCCATTCTTAATGATAGATGTATTCCAACTGTTGACAATGTTTGTTCTGTTCCAAGTGTGATTGTATTCAGACAAATCCAAATCAGTCAATTTCAAGTCACCCAAATCTTGAAACATATTAGCAAACTTCCCAATGATTACACAATCGTATTCAATTGCACCATCATTGATTCTGATGCCAGTCAATTGCATATAACCTTGAATCTGTGGTATTGAATTTCTAAACAATATTGCTTCAACTTTTAAATTAGGGTTGAAATCAGGTTGATAGTTGTATCGTGTTGAATTTATTGTTGCCCTGTCAAGGTTGAAAATGCTTGAAAAAAGTTGATTGTTGTTTGCCGTTCCCGGTATCGTGATGGTCTTGGTGAAATCTGACTTGCGTTGGTCAGGTTCTTTGATGTCAACAATTGATTTGGTCACAGGTATTGAAATGGATTCAAACAAATCCACATTATACGATTGCGAAACAAATCCACTTGCATCAAACGAATATATTTTTAATTCTGTTATCATAACGATTGTCTGAAATTATCAAAGGTATATTCAATAGTCAATTCAATATTGCTCATTCTTCTGTCATTGACATATTTTTTGAACTCATAATTTGTATCAATTATGTTGACTGGCACATAATTATATGGATTAACCTCCATCATCACAATTGGTGACTCAATAAGTTGCTTCATACCATCGTATTCTGCATCACTCAAATAGTCCGAATTTATGGTAATTGAATCACTTGCCTTTGTGTAGTAGTTGGTTTTTGCTCTGAATGTTTTTGCATATTCAAGTGGTTGGAATTTCTTGAATTGTTTGCGTTCCACATTGGTTTTGTCTCTGCTTACCTTCAAAAAAGTGAATGAATCAAATGCACCAAGATTGTTCAACCAATGCAACCTCACAGAATCGTATTTTGTGCAAGATGTGTCAATTAAATATAGTGTTTGAAACAATAGGTCTTCTGAAGAATTTAATCCTTCAACTGAATAATAAAATGCTTGTGAATTATTAAATGCCGTTGTGTAAACTTCTTCATAATATCCTGATGGATTTCCTGCTTTTGCTATGTTTACTGATACAATACCATTGATTGGTGTATAACCTGCAGTTGATTGTATTATTGCTTCTTGGTTTTTATTTAATACCGAAATTCTAATGTATGTCATAACACCTGATGGGTCAAAAAAGGTGATGAATTTTTGTTCATCCCTCCTCAACTTTTCCATAAATGTTTGTTGGTTCAATGTTCTGGATGAAGCATAGGTATTAAAGTCAATATCTAAACTTATATAGGCAGTTTTTGACCAATCTAAAAAATCAAAGATTGCATTGCTTGACTTTTTAGGTGTGCCTGATGAACCAAATGATTCCAAATTTGAATGAATCGTTGGTGTTCCACTTACATCATAAACTTCTCCAAACTGCACATAGTATTCTGCCCTTGAATTATTACACGATTGAATGCCTGATACATCAAATGCATTAAAATCATAACTCACATAATTGCGAATAACCTCACCAATGTCAAATTTTATGGTGTTGACTGATGGTTGTTTTGGCAATAATAGTCTTGAAACAGGGTTGGTTTGTCCAACTATGTTGATATCTGCAAGAAATTGAAAATTTGGTTGTGTCGCATTTGTGGATGAAACATCAAACACAAGTTCATTGTATGCGTTCTGCCAATCTTCAGGTGTTGTATTTATGTGTATAGCCATTTATATATTTTTAAAGTTTTTAATCACATTGAATTTGTATGCTGCACCCATTGCCTCAGCCAAATCCCTCTTCAATTTATTTCTGCGTTGTGTTGTATCTGCTTTTTCTTTGAATTGCATTGGAGCAATACCACCGATTTTTGTTCCAACTGCCATTGACTTTGCTGCCTTTTCAATCAAATCCAATTTTGCCGTTTTCTGTTTTGTCTGCTTATTGGTCTTGTATAGGCTTTTCCTTTTTCCACCAATCATTGCAGTCTTTTTTCCAGTTCGTGCAATGTAATCTTTGAATGATTTAATCATTGCAGGTGGTGTGTATAGATTCTTAAATGAGAATTTTGAATTAGGTGCTTTGCCTTTGTTCTTAACACCTTTCACACCATCGTTGACATATCTCCAATACTTTGCATTTGAAATCACATTCACACCAATACCATCAGCATTGTCATATGGTTCAGAAACCATTGATTCTGCCAAAGTTGATGCACCTTTTGTTCTTGCCTTCTGTTGAATTCTTTTCTTCATTATAGCAATTGAATCATTTGCAAATGTCATCAACACCGATTCAATGGTATTTTTACTTGCCGTTGTAAAGTTATCAATTGACTCCCCAAACTTTTTGCCAATTTCACTTGCTTTAGACATTCCTTTCCCTTTCAATTTCTCTATCAGATTCCGATTTGTCAATATAAAATGAAACAGTATTCAAAAACTCAATCACATTCATATTGAAAAAATAATCCCATTTAGTTCTGTCGTTGTTGCACATATCATTTATGTTTGCAATCCATCCCCACTTTTCTCTGAAGGAATATGTAACTTGTCCACCAACTCCTCCGCTTGTTCCACCAAAAAGGATTGAATATTTTTGGTTAATTGACTGTAGTATTTGCAAAAAAAAACCATCACTGGGTATGCATCCTTTATTTTTAATTCATTGAAAAATAGGTCTGCCCTTTGTTTGTGATTTGTTCCATCATAAGGTAAATATTTGAACCACTTTTTTTCAACACACAATGATGCAAGGATGTTGTGAATGTTTTGGTCAATCTTATTTGGGTCTTTGGTAAAGTATGAAACATCAATATACTGCTCAGCACTAATATCTTGTTCTCTCCACTTCACCATAAATTTCCTGCCACCAACTTTGAATTTCAATTTTATCTTTCCATCCTTTGGAATTGACTCCAAATTCGTGATTTCACCAAGTTGTGAATAAAGGTCATTCAATGGCAATGATTCAACCTCATCCAATGTTCTGTTGGTTGCCTCAGCCAAGAATTTGCACTTGCGAATAATTGGGTCACTCTCACTTTCTGAGATGATTTTGCATTGCAAATATTGTTTGATTGTTAGGTCTGTGAATGCCTTTATCATATGTATAAATATAAATTTTGGTTTAAATTGTTATTGTTGAATACTTACCACTTGGTCGGTTGTTTAACTTGTTTAATGCCACATACCTCATCGGGTCAATGCAATGGTTCATTGTGTCAATGGGTTTTCCAGTTAGTTTACCATCACGGTCAGTTTCCCATTGGTATGCTCTCAATTCTTTGATTAAATTGGTTGATGTCTTGGTGATGTTCAAATCATATCTTTTCAAAATGTCAATTCCAATCTTGACTGAATCAGCACCTTTTTGTGCAGGATGAACATTGAATCCTTGCCTCCTTAACTCCTCAATTGATTTTGGTTCTGCACTATCACATATCAATTCATTTCTGCCAAAGTTAATTGACTTCAAAAAGTTTCCAATGTCATTGTTGGTCATATTGGTTTGATACAATAATTCATCAATCCACAATTTGCCATCCTGTTTCCACACACCAATCAAAGTGGTTGGGTCATTTGTGAATCCAAAGTCCATTGAGTACGCAACCAATTTTGCATCTGATGGTATGGCATCAACTTGTCTCCAATTGTCAATGACAACACCTTGCAATGAACCAATTTGACCTAATCCATACACCTTCCACCAGTTTTCCCAATATTTTGATGTCTTTGCTTTCTCTTTTGCTGATTCAATGTCGTTAATGATTGTCTGTGGCAATGCCTCATTGTCTTTGTAGGTTAATATCAGATGTTGTGAATCTGCCTCTCTCAGCACTTCCGTGTGACCCCAAAATTCAGTTGTTGGATTAAAGTCAATAAAGATGTCATCACTTGTTCTGATTGCCAGTTGATAGTATGCCTCAAAACTGATGTTGTTAGCCTCATTTATGTACAACACATTTCTTCTTGCACCACGCAATTTTGATTCTTGTTCAGCACTAAAAAATTCAATGTATGACCCATTTGTGAATTTATAAGTCAACAATGACCTGTTCCAATTCTGTTCAAAATACCGATTTGTCCAATTCATTATTTTCAAGAAATCCTTCATTGCCCCTCTACGCAAATGGGGAACGGTCTCAGATACAATTGAAATTTCAAGATTGGGTTTTTTAATAGCCATATCAATCAACACCGGGATGATGCCGAAAGTCTTTCCTGCAGATGTGCCACCTTGAATGACCTTCTTTCTTGCAGTCAATAACCTGATTTTGTCAATTGCCGTTGTGTATTTGAACATATTTTTGGAAATCAAAATGCGATTTGCCCATCGTGTGGTATCGCAATTTTATTGGATTCCTTTATGTGGAACATTTTATTCTTTGGAATCTGTTTTCACATCACCAAAAAGTGGTTGTTCTTTGACAATCATTTCTGATTTCTCAGTCAAGCCATTCAATCGTTGTGTGATGCTTGTATTGTAGACTCCTGCCAACCCACCTTGAATTTGGTCTTCCTTGATTCTTCTTCTTATGTGTGTACAGATGGTGGCAAAATCTGAATATCTTTGCCCTTTATTTGAAAAATAATCACCCAAATCATTGATGTGTCCATTGTCATAGCAGAAAATTTCAAATCCTTCCATTGTCAATGCCCTTTCTCTTTTCTCATAGACAGATTTGCCATCTTTTCCAACAAAGGTATGTTTCAAAATTGGATTTGATTTTGTTTGTTCAATATAGTCATTGAATAGTTGTTCCATTATTTCAGGTGTTTCAATGTTTTTTGGTCTTCCTCTTTTCATACTTTGAATACTTTATTGTGAATTACATTAAATTGAAATTTTAAATCAGTATTGGGGATGTATTTATTTACTGCATCGGTGACTGATTGGATACCTTGAAAAAATCCAAAAGGCATATTAAGGTCATTTGCACAATCATCAACAATCAAATACTTGTCTGCGATTTTTCCATAGTTTAAAAGGTCGCTATATGCGACATCAAATGAATGTCCACCATCTATGTACACCAAATCAAACTTTTTATCACATACCTGTTCAATGATTTTTTCATCTGTTGATAGTCCTTTGTATATGTTTGGCTTTGGCAGTTCAAATAATTTATGCAAATCAATTATGTCTTGTTTATAGTTTGATTCCCAATGACCATCAGTTGAATCCAAAGGAGTGATGCCATATACTTTGACCTTCTTGCCTGATAGTTTTGCCAATAGTTTAATCAATGCAAGTGTTTGCCCTCTAAAAACACCTATTTCAAGAAATGTGAATGATTGTGGCATCTCATCAACAATAAGTTTCCACATCCAATAGAATGCCCTTTCACCAAACCCAAATGCGTGTGCCTCAACATAATCCCTCAATTGTTTCAATTCAGGTATTGAATTTGTCTTTTGTGTGAACTCATCTGCAATTCGTTGATTCCACTCTTTTGTATTTTCCCAATTTATCATCATATTAAATTATAAAATTCATCCATATATGCTTTTCCATTGCCGTGAATGAAACAAGGTGTTGTGTTTAATTCTGTTATGACCTTTGATTCTTCAATTCTGTAATCAGTTGGTAATATGCCACACAAGGTTTGAAACACATCACGGTTTCTGTCTAAATTCAAATTGTGATTCAATACCCAATCAGTAATTATGCGTTGGTCATCACAATCATTTGGTGTGTTGGATAGGTTCATCAATTCTAAAAACAACCAACTTTTCATATAATATGTGCCTGAATTAGGGAATTTCCATCTGTATTCTTCATCATTGTGCAAAAAATACTTGTTTCTTTCTGCATCCGGCCAACAATTCACCTCAGTTGATACCAATGAATTCTTTCCCTCAAAGTGATGTTTGATGTTGTCATAACTATTCAGGCAAAATGTATCATATCCATCCAAAAAAATGAATTCTTCAACATCACTATTAACCAAATATTCTTTCACTTGGTTCAACTTTGTACCAAATCCACGCCAATCTGCTCTGATAATTTCAAAATCCCATCCAAAATGATTCAATGACCTTTCAATTTGAAATGCCCTTGACCTTTCATCAACTACAGTAATAACTTTACAACTCATTATAAATACTTAATTTGCCATTTATTAAGTCATCCTTCATACGATTAAACTCAGCCATATCATTTTGTGCCAATAATTTTTTTTCTTGCCAATACTGGTTTTCTTTGGTGTCTATATGGTCAATGTCAATGTGTGAAATGAATGAATTCTTAAATCCTGCCAATTTACATCTGACTGCAGAAAGTGTGTCATCAAATCCGTATATGCTTGGTTGTATCAATCCACCAATTTTTTTGATTAATGTCTTGTTGTACATCTGACAAGTGCCTATAATATGCTCAGCATCTTCTACTATTTTCCAAGATTCGCCATTTTTATGTGGCAACATTCTCAATGATGTCTTCCATTGGTCATTCCTGTGTGGGTTTTCCATCAAGTCCTTTCTTTTCAAACCAAGAATGCCAATTGATGGGTCTGCCTCCAAATATTCTTCCATTTCATCCACCCAGTTTGAATAATTGATGACAACATCATTGTCCATTTTAATCAGATGCTCATTGCCTTGTCTTAATTTCCAACCACGATTTATTGCTTTTGCCGTTCCAACATTTTCAGACAATGTGATAATGGTGAATTGATTGTGTTTTTTCAATACCTCTTTTGTTTCTTGACAGGAATTGTTATCAATTACCACAACTTGATGCTGATTCAAATCAACTGTTTCCCATAAACAATTTAAAGTTTCTTTGGTATATGCAGTTCTTTCGTTTTCTTCCGTGTCATAAACTGCCATTGCAATCAAACTCATACCTTCTTTGGTCTTCCTTTCTTTGGATGCTCTGTCTTAACTTGCAATTCGTACCTTTCAATCCAATACATAAAATTTTTCAATGCATCAAGATTGCAACCTGAACAATTGCCGGGTCGGATGCCTGTTATGTCTGCAACCAATTCCTTGATTTTCATCAATTGAAATGGTGAGCCAACCCAATCCGATTCGTTTTTGAATACATCCATAACCTTGTAAAGTGTGAATCTGTCACCTGTATCTTCAAATAGTGATTCGTAAATTTGTTGATATGTCATCATAGTTTTTCAATTTCTTCTTTTACTTGTAACCAATAAGTTAAATACATAGGGTGAACAGTAAAATAGTCACTACCAGTATATAATAATTTATCATCAAAATGTCCATCTTCTTCTCTGCTTTCAATTATTTCATCAACTGCAATTAAAGCACATTGTTTACTATGTATTATTGCATCTGCTGGCATTCCGTAATACCCATAATTATTATAGAATTTTTGGTATAATTCTTCTGCTTTTTCTTGTGGTGTCATAGTTTAAACATTAATCGTTTGATAATTATTGACAGATATGAACCAAATCCACCAATTGCCAATGCTTCAATAATCGGTCTCAATGGTTCACAATAGTATTGAATGATGTATGCAATCATACAAGTCCAAAAAGATAAACACACCACACAATTAAATGGCTTAAAATCCAACCAACTTGGTATCTGATTGAGTGAAAAAAAACTCACCCACAAAAATGCAATTCCTAATATCATTTTACTATTTTTTTATAAACTTCAAATCGTTTTGTTGCAACCTCTTTAATGTGAAATTGCTGAACATCATTGTGCAATTGTTCTGCCAATTCTTCAATCCTGTGTGGATTATCAATCAAATAAGTCATATGCTTGTACCAGTCCTTTTTTGTATGTGCAATTAAGCAATTCACACCATCATTCAACAATGGTGTATAAGGTTGAACACCTGAAACGATTGCTGCCTTCTTTTTGAATCCTGCTTCAAGCAATTTAAGATTGGATTTCATTGAATTGAATCGGTTGTCCCTCAAAGGTATTAATGCAATATTGATTCTGTCATAAAAATTAGCATAGTTGTAAACATCAGTTGCAGGAAAAAGAAAGAAATGGTCAGGCAATGCCGTTCCTTTTGCACTTAAAATACCTGCCATTGCTTTACTTGTTTCATTGTTTCCATCGTATCCACCATAAACCATTCGCATCTTGTTTTTATAATCTGATTTATACAATGAATACAATGAATCAACGGTCAACATTAAGTCATCAAAATGCGTAATTGAACCACTCCACCCAAATGTGGGCATATCAAATCCAAATTGTTTGACTTCAAATTGTTCATTTGGATTAATTCCATTTGGAATGACATATGCGTTTTCATTTAGTAATTCTGAATGAATCATTTTTTTCATTTCTGAATGTGTACAGGTGATGGCAGTTGCGTGATATCCACCCAATTTGATGTGATATGGATGCTTTTTCTTGGTTTGCTCATACAAAATATGACTTGATGGCAATTGATAGTCATCATCTAAATCCAAAACATATGGCACATTTGTATCTTTTAATTTTGAAATCAATTGTTCTGTGTTCAATGTCTTTGAAATGAATCTATTGGCAACAATCAAATCATATTCTTTTAAAAATTCTTCTTTTGATGAGTCAATTTCTGTGACCATATCAATTGTGCATTCAAAATTCTTTGCAATGTAATTGTGTGGCACAACTAATCGGTGATAATCAACACCACTAATTCGTGGATAAGATGGAACAACAACCAATATTTTCATTTCTTATTTTTTATTTTTTCTTTTACTGAACGCAATGCTGAATAACTGATTCCTGTTGCTCTTTGAACTTTCTTCATATCACCATATTCAATATATAAACGCACAACACGATTTTCAAATTCACTCAATGACAACATCCATTTCTCTGCCTCTCTTATCTTTATTTCATTCGTGTGTTCATTATTTGGTTGGTGTTTATCCAACAAATGTTTTTGCGTCAATTCTTGTGTTTGAACATACTTTTTTCTAAACTGCCCAGTCTTGGATGACATTTGAAAAATCAATCTGTACCAATAGAAATTCAATGTTTCAATGGTTGGCAATTTTGATATGTCAGTTTCCAAAATGTGAATACAACCTTCCTGATAAATGTCTTGAAAATTAGATGGGTTGACCTTCTTACAAATCGTTAAAAAATTTGCATCAGTTGTGATTTTCTTAATTATCTGTTCACGAACATCCACTTTCAAATATAAATATTTGTTATTCGTTAAATTCAATTTGTTTTGACAACTTATCAACCAACAATTTCAATTCATAGTTTTCCTTTTCTAACTTGTTGCATTTGTTTTCAAGCAGTTTTGACTTTTGTCTTGCATAAACCTCTGCCGTTAATATTTCACTCCAAGTATCGTGTATGTAATATAATTGCCTCAATTTCTCTTTTAACTTTGATTTGCGAGCATCATTTGTTATTGTGGGTATTTGCTCTTCCCATTCATTCAAAATTGATTCAAGGATGAATATGGCATTAACACGGTCAACTTTTTTGTTCTTTTGGTTCAATTGAATTTCTTCCATTGCTTCCAATACCAAATCAAATTTGGATTGCCTTTCTGCTTGTTCAATAAGTTCTTGTGGTGTCATTAAAATGGTTTTTCTTCTAAATGTTTATATAATTTTTCATTGTCTTTGAATGTTCCAAATGCCCCATAATAAGTTAAAATGGATGAACCTTTTTTGCCGACAATCTTTGGTTTGGCTTTTTCAACTTTTATCAAGGTATTGAAATTTGATGGGTCATCCCAGTTGCGATGCACAACAATCAATGATTGGGCTTTTGCATACCAAAGTGAACCACCTTCTATTTGGTCAGGTCTTGGTGGTTGCAATTGCTCACCTTGTTTGATTGGGTCGGGATTGCGTGGATGAACCAAATTAAATCCGTGAACATCCCTTGACTTTGCAAATCTGTTAAATCGTGGCAATTCGTGTTTTAAATATTCTGAAATACTGCCCTTTGATAGCATATTATGTTCAATATCATTCCAGTTGTCTATTCCAAATGTATTGATGTTGAAAGTCTTGACTGCATAATCAACCTCTGAATAGAAATTATCAAGTGTATTGTCTTTATCTTCAGGTTCAATAACCTTAAAGAAATCTTGAACCATTGGCAATATATTATACAATTCTTTTTCTGTTATGTAATTAGCATAAGTTTTATTAAATGACTTTCCTGTTATCATAAAAATTAATTCGGCATATATTTCTGATGCCGTTCCTGTTTCAGGTGAATATATGCAATGTCTCCAATTATAATTTAAAGTTAGGTTTACAAGCAGATTTAAATAAAATGTAGTTTTACCTGATGTTGGATAACCTGTGATGATGGTTGTGTTTCCCCTTCTGACTGAATAAAATTCATCTAATGACAACCAACCTGTTTTGATACCGGGATATTGTCCATTCTTATGCAAATGGAATATGTTATCCATTATTGTATTTACTTCAACTATTTTCATATTTTAATCATTTGAGCATTCAGACCAAATTTCACAACTATCACCACCAAGCAAATCCAATTGCCAAGTATAAACATCAGCATCATTTATTATTTTACCATTGAATTTTTTTGAATTTTCAAGTATATCAATTCCTGATTTATTATCTCTAAAAAATGTTATATTTTTAGGTATTTCTTTGCCTTCATTAATAAATTTTTGAATTCTTTGTTGTGGGAAAAAATTACCATATTCCTTTTCCATTCTAATCATAAAATCAAAAGCAGATGGATTTTCTTTTGCTATTTGATTCAACTTATTATATGATTTTTTCCAACAAGTTTGACAATTACCTTGATATCCTTTTAATTCCAATCTGAATGGCATTTTTTTCCAATATAAATTAATCATTGGTTTATTGCTTGGTATCATTTTATTATTAATTAAAGGATAGATATATCCATTTTCCCTTGATTTTGGATTTATTCTATCCGCTTCATCCATTCTTATGCCAATAGCAGTATTATATTTTTCACAATTAAACCATTGTTTACCAAATTTACTAATTGGTATACCTTTTAATTCTTTTGTACATTGTGGATTTGACTGATTTGGTATCCCGTATTTTTTTATAAATTCTTCAAATGGTTCTCCATTTCTACTTGCATTTATAAAATCAGTTTTATAAAAATTTGTTCCTTTTCTGTATTTGTGAATAATATCTGCCTCAATCCATTGAATTTTTAAATTAAAATGTTTGTCACATTTTTCAACAAATTCAAGTGTTTGTTCATTTTCCAATCCTGTATTTGCAAATACAAAAACTATATTTTCATATCCAAATTCTTTGTAATGATTATTTAACCATTGAGCCATAAATGCAGATGTTTCACCACCTGAAAACGATACTAATAAATTTTTCATAATATTGGGTCTCCCTTCCAATCAAGTTTTATTTCTTTTTTAATCTCATCCATCCAACACTTTCCATTCAAATATGTCAATGGGTTTTTTCTAAATTGAACATCAGGTGTACTTGCAATATAGTCAGGTAATGTTGATTTGATTTGTTCCAATTCTTTATCACTTAATTTTTCAAACTTGTCTTTGCACTTTTTTGTATCAACTTTTTTACCATATAAATTCCAAAAGTCATCAAATGTATATATTATATCATTTACATTAACATTAACATTAACACCTTCGTTTGCTTCAGTTTGCTTCACATTTGAAGCATTTGCTTCATTTTGCTTCATTTTGCTTCGCCTTGCTTCACCACTTTTGATGCCTCCCAATCTTCCTGATTCTGACCTTTTTGGTTTAATTTCATTGTTCCATTTTTCCAAATCTCTTTTCAATTGTTGTTTAATTGGTTCAAATGTAAGTTCAATAATTAAGTCATCAGTAATTGGATTTTGGTCATTGACATATCTCAAAATATGCTTGAATAAATCACCTGCTTTGTCAGATGGCATTTTTTCAATTGTGTGTATCAAGTCTGAATACAACACAAAACTTTTTTTACCTGTAGCCATAAAATATGAAAGCCAACCAATCAAGAATTTCGCAAGGGTTGATGAAGACCCAATTCCCAATCAGTTGGCAGTATTTTATTTTCTTATTTTTCATCATTTGGTTGCGAAACCATTACAAATTAAACAATAATTTATCAGTTGATTTCAAGAAATTTCAACAATCCTTTCTTGGCTTGGTGGATTGCATTGGCTCTTTGGTCTAATGAATGAATCTGTTCTTTGATTTCATTGACATCATATGAGCAGTAATACCCACGACTTGTTGCAATCAATGGCAGAATTGAATTTGACCTGATATGATTGACAAATTTACGCAATCTTGGTTCAGTTAATTTGATGCCAGTGTTTTCTTTGATTGACTTACATATTTCTTTACCTGTAATTGGATTGTTAATTGTACGCAGTTTGAAACCTGCAATCATTGATGGAAGAAAATGCATTTCATCTTCTGTCAATTCTTCTGTTATGTTTTCAAAGTTAGTTATCATCTGAACCTCCCAACTTTTCAATTTCATTTTCCAATGATTCCAAAATTGATTTGTCTGAATAAGTCATTGAACGCATCATTTGAACCAGTATACGCATAATTTCGTGGCTTGTTGCATCATCATCCAATTCAACTGAATGTTTAATTCCATAGGCTTCAATTGTGATTTTAATCTTGTTCATTTTTACCTCCGTATGTTTCGTTGTAGTATTGTTCTGAATAATCAATATATTCTTGACTTGTTTTTGCAGATTGCCTTACGCCTTCAAAATGGCATTGTCTTGCAGTTTTCATAATCTGCTCCTTCTCCATTTCTTTGGCTTGTTCTATAGCCAAATTAACTTCTATCCAATCATTTGCTCTTAATTTTAATTGATTTTCAAGCCATTCTACTGCTGTTTGTTTTGTCAAAACTTCTTCTTTTTGCATTTTTTGATAATTTAATTTTTGATAAATGTTTCATTGACCAATTTGCCTTGCCTGTTTTTAATTTCATTGTAGGCAGAACTCAAACAATCTACAAGTTCATAGCCTTGTTGATAACAAAGTGTGTTTAAACAATCCATTGTCATTGGGTTGATGAAATCAGGTTGAACCCTTCTGACCAAATCACCAAATGTCCAACTGGTTGAATGACCTTCATAAAATTTGAATTCACTTATTGACCTAATTTGTAGGTTTAAAATTATCATTGTGACTGCGATGTCTCCAAAGCCATCAATGATTGCAGGTTTGTCATCCTTTATAATTGCTCTGCAAGTCTCACCGACTTCTTCCAAGAATTTCAAATATTGTTTTTCGTGAAATTCAAGTTTGTCCAATCCTCTTTGGGTTGCCCAATCAATGATTTGGGTTTCTAATTCTTTAAATGTCATTTGTAATAGCCCTCGTTTTTAAAACAGTTGTCAATCATAATTCTTAAATTTTTATGTCTTTCATCAGTTGCAGATAAATCTTTAAATCTGCCATCTTGTTTGATTGTTTTTTTCCAAAGATTGATTTTTTTGGTCATTTCAGATATTTGTTTTTGGGTCAATTTAAGAACTTTATTGTTTGCATTGAATGATTCTATCATCTCAACATAATCTGTTCCGTACCTGCGTTCCAAACCGATTCTGTATGCCTTTTGATTGCCTGATAAATGTTGGTTGCAATAGTGACATTGACCGTGTATGTTGTGAATATACCATTGCATATTAATGAACGCACCAACTGATTTAAAATGCCCTGCCTCCAATGGCTCATATGAGCCACAGGAAATGCAAGGTTTGTTTTCATCAATCAATTTCACCAACTTATTAATGGATATGCTTAGTGTTTTTTTCATCAAGTAAGTGTTTAACTGAATTTATTTTTTCCAAATATGTTTTATCGTTGATTTTCAACATATCTTCAACCACATTAATCGAATGGATGACAGTTGAATGGTCGTGTCCACCTAATTCCAACCCAATGAATCGCAATGTGCCATATTCATTTTTATGGCAGATGTACCGGGCAATATGTCTCCATTCAACAATTTCACGAATGCGACTTCTTGATTTGATTAATAATGGGTCAACATTTGAGACTTCTGAAATGTGGTTCAAAACATATTCAACTTTTTCCTTTTGGTTCAGAAATTCGTACCTGTGTAGTTGTTTGAATTCTTCCATTTCGGTTTCAAGGTTCAATTCGTATTTCTTTAAAAGAAATTGAATGAAAGTGTTTATGTATATTTTCATCACTTGATTGTTTTACCACTTCCACAATAACTTTTTGGCTTGTTTGCTTCACGGTCTTCTTTTGTCTGTGATGCGAAAATTGTCACATCTTTGCCAAACTTGTCAACCTCTTTTTTATTGGCAAGAATTAAGTTGTTAAGATAAATTTTCCCATCTTTTCCAATGGCTTTGTGCGTATCAGGTATGTTGTCAACACAGATACTAAATGAATACATTTTGTTCTCCATAATAGTTTAAATTTTTATATTGGTTTAAATTGTTTTTTGCTTCATCACACTTTTTTGTTTTTAAATCCCAATCTGAAAGTGCTTGTGCTATGATTTGATAATCTTCTTGTGTTGGGTTGTCAAGATTTAACCGTGTCCTTTGCCAGTTGTAATTTTTCCAAGCATCAAGTTGTTCTTGTTCTGCCTCTTTATGGTCTTGTGCAAACTTCAACCTTTCAGCATATTTGCTTGTGTCTTTGACTCCTCTCATTTGAATTGATTTTTAAGGTTTTCAAAATAGATGTCTCTTTGTTCAATGATGAATTTTGCCTTTTCTTCCAATTCATTTGCCCAATTTTCATCAAATTCAACATTTATCAAAATCATTCGTTTGTCATATGGTATGTCATAGGATTTATTGTCATTTTCCATATATGTTGTCTCAACCAAAAATGCACATATCTTCCAATGTTTTAACTCAGTCAGCCACATATACATTTGACATTGATGATATTGTTGATGACTTATTCCATCGTGTAAATAATCAAGCCATTTTTCAAGTGATGTTGGGCATTTGTAATCAATCCCATAAGTTGTTGAAATGGCATCAGGTGTTCCACCAAAAATACCTTTTTCAAAGAATGCAGGTTTTTCTTGTACATTAAAATCAAAAAATTCTGTGAAATAATTATGTGCCAATCGTTCACCATCATTGCCGTGTGCCATTTGCCAAGTTTCAGGTGATTTAATTTCACCAAAATACAATTCATTTGCAAGATGTTTTGCATATGTCAATTGACTTGCTTTGTTTTCTCTTTTTGGAAACAATAAATGAACTTGTGACCCTGTTATTTTTCCTGCCCTGCGTGGGTCAAATTTTTCTTCAAAACTCATTTTAAAAGTTGGTTTAATTGTGATTGAAAAATAGGTGAAATTGTGTATTTGTCCAATGCTTTTTTGACTTCATCCTTTTTGCCTTGTTGAACTGCATCATACATCTTATCAAAAATTGCCTGTGTCAAATTTGGTTTGCTTGGAATTTTGATGTCATTTGAATGAGTATTGTCAGCATCATCAATTGTGCCAGTTGGAACAAGAAATGTGTAAAGAAGAGTGTATTTCAATGCATATGTCAATGCTTTGCCTGATGCCTTATCTTGCGAATCTGTTCCGTGTCCATAGCCTGACAACTGAATTGTTTCACCCGATTCGTGGCACAACAAATATGATGTTTGAACTTCTGTGAAAACTGACTGCTTGGTCTTATTACCGTACTGTCCTGATTCTTCCCATCTCTCAATGGTTGTTTTCGGTTCAATGGCAATTGGAAATATCACCAATCCATTCTTTTTCATTGACTGTCCAATGATTTTCTTGACCTCTTTGTCGCTTACTCCTTTATAGGATGATGAACCAGTCCCGACATTCATTGTTTTGTCAATTCCTTTGACCTCATCCATCACGGATAATACTGCCTTAATAAGATTTTTCATTGTACAGATTTGAGATTTTAAAGGTGATTGATTGAATAAGAAAATCGGCTTGAAATTTCTTGAAATGGTTGTGTTCTTGGATGGCAATTTGCCTCAATTGATTGATTTTATTCAATCGGTTTAAATAGATTTGTAACATAGTTTTATAATTAAAGGTTGTATGGGTTAAGTGCGTTGTATAAATCGTGCTTAAGGTCATCTTTTGGGTCTTCTTCAGCCAACAATTGTCTGAAATCATCTGCAAGGTCAAACAATTCAAGTTCTTCTGCCTTGACAATCAAATCCATTGCATCCTTTTCTCCCATTGACCATTGACTTTCAAGAATCTCAATGGCGAATTGTTCCAGTTTATATTCCCTTCTCATATGTTTTCTTGTTTTAAAAGATTGATAATTGCTTCGTTAAATAGGTCATTGAGTGATTCACCATTGCGTTTTATCTGTAGCAATTGCATTTTTCCAATACTGTCTTGATTGATTGCGAATGATGTCATTTTTCTTTTGGGCTTGACGATTGGTCTTCCCGGTCTTTTGATGTTTTCCATATATGTATAAAAGTGTTTGTGTAATGATTAAAAAAATGCTGAATGCCATCATAGTTGCACCATATTTGAATTCAAAATGAATTGATATTGATGCGATGAATAAAGCTAAATAGATATTTTTCATTCTTACAAATATTAAAATTTTAAATTAATTAGACAAATTTATTTTGAGCAGTATTGACAAATACCAACTCGTGTGAACTGGGTGTCCTTATTGATGAATGTCACCAATTCAATGGCAAGTGATTCACCACAACCACAATTGCAAGTTGTGTATTTGATTAAATGTTCAGAGATGCGTGAAACATTCATTTGTTTTTTTATTTCTTTTTTAGCCAATGCAATGGCTTTGTTTTGAGTTGATGCGTATAACATAGTTTTATTAATTAATAATTATAATTTAATTTCATAAAAATAGATACCTTATTGTTTGAATAATCAAACCAAGTATTAACTGAATTTAGACAACCACAACAATCAAAATCGTGTCCGCATTTTCTACGATAATTATTTTTTCGGCAGTAACGATTTATATGTTTGTAATTTTTTTTATTCATTGATGAATTGATTTCTCTTACAATTGTTGTTGAATCAATATCACATTTAATTGTTTTCCATTTATTGATTTTCATAATTAGTTATTTTTAAGTGGTTAAATGTGCGTTGGTCAGTCGCACCCCTGAGTTGATTAATTATTTAATTTAAATTTAGATTGAACGCCATAAAATTGCGAATAAACAGATGCTGAAATTATTATTCCTGTTGTATAATTATATAAAACATCAATAACTTCTCCATCATAATCGCCTTTATTACAAGTCATAATTAAGCAATTAATATTTGGATACTCTACTCTGTCAGGATGTGGGCAATCTGAATAATCCTGAAAATTATTTTGATTTGCTTTTTTAATAAGATTTTGAATTTTCATAATTAGTTATTTTTAAGTGGTTAATTGTAGAACGAAGATAGTATAATGGTTTACAATTGCAAACACCTGCAAACAAATTAGACAAAATAATTCCCTCACTTTTTGTAAAGTGCTATAAATCAGAGATATTAATTTTTAAAAAATAATGATCAGGCCTAAAATAATTGCTGAAGTTGTAGCAATTAGGCTAAGTTTTTGATGGAATTTTAGTTTAGATTCAAGGACCAAGTTTTCTTTTTCTAAACTTTTGGTTTGATACTGGTATTGCTCGGCTATATCTCGGTAGTTTCCCACCTTGCGTTCAAGAATTTCTATCACTTCTTTTTGTGTATGCGAGATTATACTAATGCTTTTATTCTGTTCCATTATACTTAGGATTTTTCGCATTTCCGATGGAGTCAAAGTCTTGCAGTCCTGACTTGATGCTGTCAAGCAAAACGCTATCAGGAATAAGATAGATATAAATAATTTTTTCATTTGTTTTAATCTTGGTTTTGTAAATTAAAGAATCATATCTCTTTATAATAGTATCAATTCTAAGGTTATCGTTTAACCTATTTTGGATGGTTGTATCACTTATTTGTTGGGCTGGCTTAAACTTATACCAGTTCGTGTAAAACAAGCCAATACACAAAGCTAAAATGATAAATAAACTAATTGCTGAATTACTTCCTTTTCCCATTCTTTAAATAATTACCAGTCTTTTGTTTTAATTCCCATTCTTTTTCTACTTCAGCTATTAACTTTTTTCTTTTTAATTCGTGTTCTGCAATGGCTTTTATCTGTTCAGGTGTAGCTTTGTATTTCAATAATGATTTCATAGTAGTGTAGATAGTAAATAGCTTACCCAAATGATGCACAAAATTAAAATGATTATGTCTTCTTTTTTCTGTTGGTTCACTTTATAACTAAAATTTGTTTGCGGTTTCCTGATGACTTAAAAGAGATGTGCAACCAACTAAAATCGTACTCGTTAATTAACTGGTCAAAGTCTAAAGTTTTGGCTAATTCAAATAGTTTTTTGTTATCTGATTTGCTACCAGTAGTGATGTCTATTGCTTG
>Ga0209297_1000301_pt1 | contig 33068 bp, 36 predicted proteins | sample S_130805_MF_Meta_FD_187322 | JGI IMG/M metagenome (GOLD analysis project Ga0209297, IMG submission 187322) | Freshwater microbial communities from Lake Simoncouche, Canada to study carbon cycling - S_130805_MF_MetaG (SPAdes) (version 2) | ecosystem: Environmental > Aquatic > Freshwater > Lake ...
TTAAAGTGACATGGCCAAAAATATCTGGATCCATGGTCGACAGAATTAATGATAATTTTCAGACTCTAATTCCAATAGTTTGAGTTTAAAGGGGTATACATAATTTTTCTTACTTATTTTGTGAAGCTTTAAAAATGCGATCAGCTTTTGTAGCAGCTTTATCAGCTGCTTTTTGTGCCAGAGCAGCATCATTTAGAGCTTGTTGAGATTGAATTTTTGCGTCCTCGGCCGTCTTCTGTATTTGTATTATCCTGTCATTATCCTGCTTGCTCAAATGAGTGGCGCAAGCGCAAAGCATTGCAGTAGTTAGTAATGTAAGTAGCTGGTAACGTTTCATAAAAATCTCCTTATATTTATTAAATCAATTGATATTGTAAATTTATAAAGATTTCTATAATGGGCTTGGATAAATAAATAATTGATTTAAGTAAAATCAATTGCATAGAATTTTTGTACATAAGATTGATAAATATCAAATTCCGACCCAAGCAACCATGATTATATTAGGTATACAAAACCTTTAAACATGGAGAAAAAAATGAATATGAGTTTTTTGCCAAGGATCCAAGCATCTAACCTGCTGCCTTGGAGGCAGTCTTCAGGCCTTCATAAAAATCAGGAAAACAGCCCTTTTTCAGCATTGCAGAATGAAATTAACCGCCTTTTTAGCGGATTTGGAACCGGATTTGCAGGCGAATCAGCATTTTCAGGTTTAGGAATTGGCCATAGTGTTTATCCTGCGGTGGATATAATAGAAAATGAAAAGCAATTTAAAGTGGAGGTGGAGTTACCAGGCGTAAAAGAAGCTGATGTTGAAGTTGATATTGGCGATAATTATTTAACTATTAAGGGCGAGAAGAAGCGAGTGGTTGGTGAGGAGTCTGATAGTTTCTTATGCCAGGAATATTTCTCCGGAAAATATCAGCGCAGCATCGCTTTGCCCGAATCTTCTGATACAGCAAAAGCAAAGGCATCTTTCAAAGAAGGTGTGCTAGTGGTTGAGATACCAAAGAAAGCAGGAGCGGCTACAAAAACCAGAAAGCTGGAAATTAAAAAAGCAGCGTAAATAAATACTTCCGGGTGATAAAAAATTGCCCGGGAATCTTATCCGGAGGAATGAAACGTGCCACATAAAAAACCGGTTTTATTAATTGCGGTGATGGATAGCAGGCAAGCAAATTTTTACGTTCGAAGGCAGCAGAACGAGCTTGAAAAGCTTGAGCAAGTGATGTTAGCAAGTAAACTAAGGACGGATTTACCAACTAGCCGGCACGAGCTTGGCAGAGCTTATAGTGGTGGTTTGGGTAGCCGTCACATTATTGAGCCCCACCAAACTGATGAAAGTTTACAGCAGCAGCAATTTGTACGTGAAGTGGCAGGTTATTTACAGGAATGCCTGAAAAAAACGAATTTGAAACATTGGGGTTGATTGCCCCACCAAAAATACTCGGCTTGCTACGCAAATCATTGAGCGATTTAGTGAAAAGCAGGGTTTGTTTAGAAATTGATAAAGATTTTATCCCTCTAAAAACAGAACAAGTGCAACAGCACATTAGCGAAGCTGTTGTTCTTTAATGAAGTAGTTTGTGCAAAATGAAATAATTTATTAATTTCCAGGCGCTAAATTTTCCGTGACATTTTATTCTGAGATTTAGGTTTTACCCCAGAGTTTTTAAGCTTTTTTGTACTTACGCCAGCGCTATATTTTGTAGGCTCTTCAGTTTGAGAGCTTGTTTCATTATTAAATAAATCTAACCAGTTTTCTTGGCCTTGGTTCATATTACGGGGCGTAATGCTTAATAATTTTCTCCATTCGCCATTCTCGCTGGTGCTATCAAAACTGCTTAACCGATCGCGAGGTTGATTTTCTATTGTACTTGAAGAAGATATTTGATGTGGAGTTGCGTATGTTACATTCATAACTGATTCAGATGGGGCGCTACTACTTGAAGACGCCCGGTTGCTTTGAACAGGTTCTCCTGTGTTGTTTATATAACGTGCTCTAGGTTTTTTTCTACTTAAAATAGAATGATCTAATCTTTCTTTTCTTTCTTTTCTTTCTTTAATTTTTTTATCGATATTAGATAAGTATTTGGGGGCTATACGTATTGCTATTTGGTTACCTTTTTCAAGCCTTTTAGCCAAAATTATTGTGGAGACTACAGACATTATTTGCTTTTTCGTGACAGGTGCTTCCCTGATTTCTTTTGGTATATTGTCAAGATAATTTTCCAAATGAGAATTAATACTCTCATTGTCGCTAAAATCATGTTCCAAATCAGGATTCATATTATCTTTCATATTCTTAGTACACTTTTTGTATGATAATTCCGTGACAAAATACGCACTTGTATTCAACGGGTCAAGCGTAAAGATTTTAATGCATTCGGGAATTGGAGTGAATGAGGAATTTCACAGCAAGTTTTTTCAATAAATTTAAATCTTCTCTTGACGTATCCCATGAATTTAGATACATTTACCATATAAACCCATAAAAAACCATAAAATACCACAAAATTACAAATTTTACCCCGGGCAGGTAGCAATAAAAGGGGCGGTGTTAAGCGGTAAGGGGTTTATGGAATTAAGGGCGGAAGCTTTAATGTCCGGTATTCAGGTAGAAAACCGGACTTATTCCACAAAAATACCGGAGTTCTTTGTAACAAGAATTTCGGCGCGGTATCGGAAAATGTATTTCCTTTACCACGCACATCCTGATCAACCTTGCAACTTTTTTTGGGAGAGAAAAATGCGGGTACTCAATTTACTAATGGGAATCGAACATTCTGGCAGGATGATTGTCTATGCCGGAAATATTGTCCTTTTATATCAAGGGAAATAGATGGCACTTTTTTTGTCAACTTATAGCAATAAGGTAGACAAGAAGGGCAGGGTTTCCGTGCCGGCTAATTTCAGGCTTGCACTTCAAAAAGAAGATTTCCAGGGTATTGTTGTTTATAGCTCATTCGTTAATGAATGTATTGAAGCTTGCGGCATGGAACGTATGGCCAGGCTCAGCGAAAGTATCGATAGATTAGATCCATATTCTGAAGAGCGCGATGCGTTTGCTGCAACAATATTAGGCGGAAGTTTTCAATTACCATTTGATGGCGAGGGCAGGATCATTCTTCCTGAATCGTTAATGAATGATACGGGAATAGTAGAGCAGGCAGTGTTTGTTGGTAAGGGTGCCACATTTGAAATTTGGTCGCCAGCAAGATTTGAAAAATATGCAACTAAGGCAAAAGAGCTTGCAAAGCAGGAACGCGCAAAGCTTAGGCTTGCACCAAGTGGTTTGTAGTTGGTGGTTGGTAGTTTATAGTATGGTTAATTAAGATGAGCACCCAACACCACGAACCACAAAACACGAACTACGAACTATTATGAAACATATTCCGGTCTTACTAAACGAGGTAGTAGAGTATCTTAACCCCAAAGATGGGGAAATATATGTAGACGGTACATTCGGCGCAGGTGGATACGCGAGAGAGATTTTAAACAAGGCAGATTGCAGTATTTATTCGATAGATTGTGATCCAAATGTTAAGCAAACCGCCGAGGCATTTGAAAAAGAATACAAAAACCGTTTCAAATTTTTGCAGGGAAAATTTAGCCAAATGGCAGACCTGCTTGAAAATGAAGGGGTTAAAGGCGTAAATGGCGTGGTTTTGGATATTGGGGTATCCTCCATGCAGGTGGATGAAGCGATAAGAGGTTTTTCATTCATGCGCGAGGGGCCACTTGATATGCGAATGAGTGGGCAGGGCGTGGATGCCGCAGGTTTTATAAATAGTGCTGAAGAAAAGGAGCTGGCTGACACAATATATAGATATGGCGGAGAAAAAAAATCACGATATATCGCAAAAGCCATATTGCAAGCTAGGGAAAAAAAACCTATAACGACAACATTGGAATTTGCGCAAATTGTTCGCGGCGCAATTCATGGTAAAAAGGAGAAGATTGACCCGGCAACACGTACATTTCAGGCCATAAGAATATGGGTTAATGATGAGCTCGGTGAGTTAGAGAGGGCGTTAGAGGCGGCAACAAAGATTTTACTTCCCGAAGGTAGACTGGTGATAGTCACTTTCCACTCGTTAGAGGATTCCATAGTGAAGGATTTCCTTAATGAAAAAAGTGGTAAAACCGGAGGGGTTTCAAGGCATATTTTGGTTTTAGAAAATGAAAAGATAAAACCCAAATATGATTTATTAACAAGGAAGGTGGTGATACCTTCAGAAACAGAAATAGATGGCAACCCAAGGGCACGCTCGGCGAAGTTAAGGGCGGCAAGAAAAACAGGTTAGCTGCGGAGGTACTGCAAATGCAAAGAAATATAGCAAATCTGATAGTGGTAGGCATTGTTGTGGTAGGTCTTTCTATGTTCGGAGTATTGCAGGTTAAATCTAAAGTGCAAAATTTGCAGCGTGATCTCGATGAGATCAATCATCAACTTTCTACAGACAAAAGTTCAATCCGAGTTCTAAAGGCCGAGTGGGCATATCTAAATAAACCGGAACGAATTGAAAAACTTGCCGATAAATATTTAAAAATGAATAATGTTTCTGTTGCTCAGGTTTATAGAAATAATCAGGTTGATAATTTATACCTTGCCTCAATTGGAAGTACGACCAACAACAACGTTGCCCAACCTGTTTTAAAGCCTATATTATCGAGCTTGAGAAGGTATAGATGAGTGATGATGGCGGGCATCAAAAAACTTATATAAATATTGGCGAAGCAAGTGCCAAAACGGTTGAAACGAGCCGTAATAGGTTGCTAGTTATATGGATGGTGTTCGCGATTTCATTTATTGTTATTTGCCTTCGTGTTTTTGATTTATCTTTTGAAAGTGCCGAGAAAATTGCATCAAATGATTTTGATTATGATTCTTCCCAACAAACATTGAGGCGTTCTGATGTTGTGGATAGGAATGGTATAATCCTTGCAACCAGTTTGGTTACTGCATCGCTCTATGCTAATCCAAAAATTATGCTTGATAAACCGCAGGCATTGCAGAAACTGACAGAAGCCTTGACGAATATTGATAAGGATGAGTTAAAGGCTAAATTAAGTAGCGATAAAAGTTTTGTCTGGATAAAGCGCAATCTGACCCCATCTGAACAATATAAGGTAAATACCCTTGGTATTCCTGGTGTTTATTTCCGTGATGAAGAAAAACGTATATACCCACATAAAAATTTATTTTCACACGCGCTTGGTTTTGTGAATATTGATGGCCATGGCATCGCAGGACTTGAGAAAAAATTCGATGATTATTTATTGCAGGACTCTAGAGACTCTTTTGATTCAGATTCACCTCTTACTCTTTCGCTTGATGTGCGTGTCCAAAATGTGGTTCGTGAAGCGCTGCTAGATAGCATCACAACTTACAAAGCCAAGGGTGGCAGTGGTATTGTGATGGATGTTACCACTGGCGAAGTGATAGCAATGGTGAGCTTGCCGGATTTTGATCCTAATCAGCCAACCAGTTCAAAACCTGATGAATTATTTAACCGCGCAACATATGGCACTTATGAAATGGGTTCAGTTTTTAAAACCTTCACTATAGCGATGGGTCTGGATAGTAACAAAATTCAAATGAAAGATAGTTATGATGTTGCAACACCTATAAAGATTGGTGGTTTTACAATACATGATTATCACCCAAAAGCCGGTATTTTAACTATACCGGAAATTTTTATGTATTCTTCTAATATAGGCTCTGCAAAAATTGCACTTGATTCAGGTGTTCAAACCCAAAAGAATTTCCTGAAGAAACTAGGTCTGTTTACTGAATTACCTATAGAACTTAATGAGAAAGCTGTTCCTCAAGTTCCGCAAGTATGGAGTAAAATAAGTTCAATGACGGTTGCTTATGGCCACGGCATTGCAGTTACCCCAATGCATATTGCATCTGCAACTGCTGCACTTATTAATGGTGGGATACTTTATCCTGTAACCTTATTGAAAAAAGAGGGTACTGAAATTTATGGCGAAAGGGTTGTAAATACAAAAACATCGGATAATATAAGGAAATTACTTCGGTTTGTAGTGCAATATGGTACGGGTGCAAAGGCTGAAGTTGCAAGCTACATGGTTGGCGGAAAAACAGGTTCTGCGGACAAGGTGGTAGCTGGTGGTTATAACCGCGGAGCTATTATTTCCTCATTTGTTGGGGCATTTCCAATGAATAGGCCTAAATATGTTGTGTTTGCAATGTTGGATGAGCCAGTTGGTAATAAAAGTACGAGTGGTTTCGCAACGGGCGGGATGATTGCCGCTCCGGTTGTGAATAAAATTATAACCCGTGTTGGGCCTATGTTGAATGTAATGCCTGTAAATGAAAACCAATATGAAATTAGAAAAGAGTTCTGGTATGATAATGGAACAAACCCGGAGCCACAGCTTGTCTCTTCAGAAGATTATTGAAAATATTGAGGGACTAGAGTTTAAGCGGGGGGGGCTAGTGAATCTATCGGCTCCGCTAATAACAGGTATCACACAGGATTCACGAAAAGTTCAGCCAGGATTTTTGTTTGCAGCGATTAAAGGTTTGGCATCAGATGGTGCTGATTTTATTCCGATGGCAATCGAAAGAGGCGCCGTAGCAGTATTGTGTTCAGAACCTTCTCCCCTAGTTGGAGGGGGTGTGATCTTCCTCACCCACCAAAACCCAAAACTTGCATTGGCGAAAATAGCAGCAAATTTTTATGGTAAACAGCCTGAAATCATTGCAGCCATAACAGGTACTAACGGTAAAACTTCTACAGCATATTTCTGCACTCAGATATGGCAGTTGTTAGAAAAAAGAAGCGCCAGTATTGGTACTATAGGCATTGCAACAAGTGAAGGGCTAAGCTATGGCGCAACCGGCTCAATGACAACGCCAGACCCAATAAAGCTCCATGAAATATTAGCTGATTTGGCGCATAACGGCATCACAAATTTGGCTATGGAGGCATCCAGTCATGGCCTTGACCAATATAGGCTTGATGGGGTTAATGTGAAGGCGGCGGCATTCACAAACCTAACGCGCGACCATCTTGATTATCACGGTACGTTTGAAAATTACCTTGCCGCTAAACTTCGCCTTTTCGATGTAATGAAACATGGCGTGGCAGTTATAAATTCAGATATTCCCGAAAGCGCCAACATAATTAAATTATGCAATGATAAAGGCCATAAAGTTTTGTCGGTAGGTAAAAATGGTAAATATATTGAACTGTTTGGCACTACTAAAACATCTGAGGGGCAGCAAATTTCCTTTGAAGTTCAGGGAAAGGTTTATAATATAAACACCCATTTAATAGGTGAATTCCAGGCATATAATTTGCTAACTGCTCTGGCGCTTGTAGTTGCTTGCGGAGAAAATATTGATGAGGCTGTTGGTGTGCTAGAAAGAGTTGCAGCGGTTCCGGGTCGTATGCAGGGTGTGCGTGTGGGTGAAAAAATGGCGCGGGTTTATATTGATTATGCCCACACTCCTGATGCATTGGAAAAAGCTCTTGCTGAGCTTCGTCCCCACACAAAAGGCAAATTATGGGTGGTTTTTGGTTGTGGCGGCGATAGGGATAAAGGCAAGCGCCCGCAAATGGGCGCAGTGGCTTCAAAGCTTTCTGATTTAGTTGTGGTAACTGATGATAACCCAAGGACGGAATTGGCACAAATAATCCGCAGTGAGGTTATGGCTGAATGCCGCGGTGCAAAAGAAATAGGCGATAGGCATGAGGCAATTGAATATGCAATTTATAATATGGGAAGTGATGATATATTATTAATAGCGGGAAAAGGTCATGAAAAAACCCAAATAATTGGTGACAAAAGCCTCCCGTTTGACGATGTTAAAGTAGCAACAGAAATTTTGCAAAGGATAAGCAAATGACAAAAAAAATTCTATGGACAAATGTTGAAGCTGAAAAAGCAACTGGCGGTAAATCTACCTGTAAATGGAAGGCAACGGGTGTGAGCATAGATAGCCGAAAAATAGAGCCGGGTGATTTATTTATAGCAATTCCCGGAGAAAAATTCGATGGTCATGATTTTGTAAAAGAAGCTTTGAAAAAAGGTGCCGCTGCTGCAGTTGTAACTCATATACCTGAAGGTGTTTCTAAGGATGCGCCATTGTTGGTTGTGAGTTATATCATGACCGCATTGCAGGATTTAGGTAAATTTAGCCGCAACCGCATGCGGGGTAAAATTATTGGGGTTACAGGCAGTGTGGGCAAAACCAGCACCAAAGAAATGTTGGCTATAGCATTTAAAGGTCAGGGCAAAGTTTATTTTACAGAAGGAAATTTGAACAATCATTATGGCTTGCCGCTGAGCCTAGCTCGTATGCATTCAAAAACTGATTTCGGAATATTAGAAATTGGTATGAACCACGCGGGTGAAATTACTCCGCTCTCTAAAATAGCAAGGCCTGATGTTGCGATTATCACTACTGTTGAGGCAGCGCATCTGGAATTCTTTAAATCTGTTGAAGATATAGCATGCGCCAAGGCGGAAATATTTGATGGAATGGGTGCAAAACCTACGGCTGTCCTAAATTTTGATAATCCGTATTATAAACTTTTGAAAGAGAAAGCAAAAGCGGCAGGCCTTAAAAAAATAATTAGCTTTGGCGAGAAAAAAGGTGCTGATTTCCGAATGAAAGATTATGAGGAAAAATCTGTAAAGGCTCGTATAACTTTGGATGCAGATGGCAAAGAGATTGAATATAAATTAGGCATGACCGGAAAACATCAGGCACTTAACTCTACAGGAGTTCTTGCGGTTGTAGATGCAGCTGGTGGCAGCATTAAAAAAGCTGCAAAGAATCTGGCAAAATTTGAAGCAAAATCTGGCCGTGGCAAAATTTATGAATTAGATCATCAAGGCAAAACCATAACAATTATTGATGATTGTTATAATGCAAGTCCCGCTTCTGTTTCAGCGGCTCTTGATAAGCTTGGCAACATGAAAACAAAGGGCAGGAAAATAGTGGTGCTTGGTGATATGTTCGAGCTTGGCAATAGCGCACCAGAGTTACATAAAAATTTAAGTAAAAAAATTTTGGAAAACCATATTCATTTGCTATTTACCGCTGGTGATTTAACGTTGAACCTATATAACGCAATTCCCGAAAATATCCGGGGTGGCAGAACACAAACCTCAGATAAGCTTGGAGTGGTGCTTGCAAAATCACTAAAAACAGGCGATGTTGTGTTGGTGAAAGGTTCAAGAGGGATGAAAATGGAAAATGTGATTCAATTTCTGCAGGGAAAATAACGGATGCTCTATCTTCTGCTTTCACCATTCACCAGCGAATATACCAATCTTTTCCGCTATATAACTTTCCGAGCAGGTGGTGCAATTTTAACGGCGATGTTGATTAGTTTTATCTTCGGCCCACGTATGATTGCGTGGCTAAAATTAAAACAGCATGGCGGTCAACCAATTCGTGAAGATGGCCCGCAGAGCCATCTGCTTACTAAAAAAGGCACGCCAACAATGGGAGGGTTGATGATGCTGCTCTCCATTGGTATTTCAACATTGCTTTGGGCTGATCTTAGCAATCAATATATCTGGATTACATTATTTATAACATATGGATTCGGCGCACTTGGTTTTGCAGATGATTATTTAAAAGTTACCAAGAAAAATACTAAAGGCGTTGCCGGTAAGAAAAAATTACTGGTGCAATTTAGCTTGTGTTTAGTAGCAGCTCTGTGGATTCAGGAGCTATCTCCTGCTAATTACTCAACCCAGCTTGCATTCCCGTTTTTCAAGAATTTATTGCTTGATTTGGGCGTGCTATATATCCCGTTTGTAATGATTGTTATGGTTGGCGCTTCAAATGCTGTTAATTTGACAGATGGTTTAGATGGGCTGGCGATTGTGCCAATTATGATTGCATCAGCCTGTTTTGCATTAATTTGTTATCTGGTTGGGCATTTTGCTTTTGCAGGATATTTGCAACTACACCATATTCCAGGCGCTAGTGAACTTGCAGTATTATTATTCAGTGTAATCGGTGCAGGGCTTGGATTCTTATGGTTTAACGCGCCGCCTGCAAAAATATTTATGGGTGATGTTGGAAGCCTTTCACTTGGTGGCACACTTGGAACTGTTGCGGTTATAACAAAGCATGAAATTGTGCTTTCGATAATAGGTGGGCTTTTTGTGATGGAGGCGTTGTCTGTAATAATACAGGTTTATTATTTTAAATTCACCGGCGGCAAACGCTTCTTCGGAATGGCGCCTGTGCATCACCATTTTGAAAAGAAAGGCTGGTCTGAGCCAACTGTTGTTATAAGGTTCTGGATAATAGCGGTGATTTTTGCGCTGATAGGACTATCCACTTTGAAACTTAGATAAAATAAATGACCCAAAACGACAATATAAAAAATGTAGATTTTAGCGAGGCGCTAGGGGAGCGCTACCTTGCTTATGCTCTTTCAACTATCACCTCGCGCTCACTTCCTGATGTGCGAGATGGCCTGAAACCTGTGCACCGCCGCTTGCTTTATGCGATGATGGAGTTGAAGCTGGAACCAACTTCCGGCTTTAAAAAATGCGCCCGTGTGGTGGGGGATGTGATTGGTAAATACCATCCGCATGGTGATATTGCGGTTTATGATACAATGGTGCGCTTAGCGCAAAGCTTCGCTGTACGCTATCCACTCGTGGATGGGCAAGGAAATTTTGGCTCGATTGATGGGGACAACGCGGCGGCTATGCGTTATACGGAAGCGCGCCTCACTGAAGTTGCAATTGAACTTCTTAAAGATTTACATTCCGATACTGTTGATTTTAAACCCACATATGATGGTTCCGAAGTTGAGCCGGTTGTTATGCCGGCAGCATTTCCGAATTTACTGGCGAATGGCTCCGAAGGAATCGCAGTGGGTATGGCTACATCAATTCCGCCGCATAATTTATCAGAAATTTGTGACGCGCTGCTTTATGTTATTAAGCATCCGTTTGCGTCCGCAGAGAAGCTGGTGGAATTTATGCCTGGGCCAGATTTTCCAACCGGCGGCACTATTGTTGAGCCGCATGCTAATATAGTAAAAGCTTACGAGACAGGCCGTGGCTCGTTTCGCTTGCGTGCGAAATGGGAGGTTGAGGAATTAAGTCACGGCATGTATCAGGTTGTGATTACCGAAATCCCTTATCAGGTACAAAAATCCCGGCTGATTGAGAAAATTGCTGATTTATTTAAAGATAAAAAACTGCCGCTACTGGCAAATATACGTGATGAATCGGCGGATGATATACGCATAGTTCTCGACCCAAAAAACCGTAGCGTTGAAGCTGCAACTTTGATGGAATCGCTATACCGCAGCACTGATTTAGAGGTTCGGATTAGCCTTAACATGAACGTGTTAAATGGCAATGGCGCACCGAAAGTTCTAAGCCTGCGCGAAGTTTTGCAGGAATTTTTAACACACCGTGTTGAAGTTCTGGTGAGGCGTTCTAACTATCGTCTTGGAAAGATTGACCATCGTTTAGAAGTTTTGGAAGGCTTCTTGATAGCCTATTTGAACTTGGATGAAGTTATAAGAATCATACGTGAGGAAGATGAACCAAAAGCCATTATGATGAAAAAATGGAAACTTTCTGATGTGCAGGTGGAGGCGATTTTGAATATGCGACTGCGTAGCCTCAGGCGTTTAGAAGAAATTGAAATTAAAACTGAGCATAAGGCACTTTCTGACGAGAAGAAAAAGCTCCTAGAATTACTCGGCAGCGAGGCACTTCGTCTGCAGGTGATTTCCGATGAGATAAAGGAAATAAAAAAGAAATTTGGCAAAACTACTGTGCTTGGAAAACGTCGCACAGAGTTTGGAGATAGCCCAACCTCGCAAGTGATATCAATAGAATCTTTCATTGAGAAAGAACCAGTTACAATCCTCTGTTCAAAAATGGGTTGGATAAAGGCTCTCAAGGGTCATATTGATGATTTATCAACCGTTAAATACAAAGATGGTGACGATGAGCGCTTTATATTAAAAGCGCAAACAACTGATAAATTATTGGTTTTCACGTCAGATGGTAAATTTTTCACAATTAGTTGCAATGGATTATCCGGTGGTAAGGGTTTTGGTGAGCCTCTAAATTTGATAGTTGACCTGACCCCAAGCACTACCATCATAGATATGTTTATTTACTCTGAGGGGCAGAAAATCCTTGTTGCAGCTAAGACCGGCAAGGGATTTTTGGTTGAGGCAGAAGATATTCTTGCACAAACCAAAAATGGCAGACAGGTACTTAATGTTTCTGATGATACTCAGGCCGTGGTTTGTTGCATAGTAGCTGGCGACCATGTTGCGGTGATTGGTGAGAACCGAAGGTTGGTGGTTTTCCCGCTTGCGGATATGCCAGTAATGAAACGCGGTTCAGGCGTGCAATTGCAAAAATATAAGCACGGCAATATGAGTGACCTAAAAATATTTAAATTAGAAGATGGCCTAAGCTGGCGTTCTGGAAATAAGGAAATGCGCGAGAAAAAACTTACTCCTTGGCTGGCAAAGCGCTCAAACCCAGGCAGGTTGCCGCCAACAGGTTTTCCAAGATCAAATAAATTTTCTTAGTATAATTTGCTAAGATGCGATTGATATAAAACAATGACATGATATATTTTCATTGGCAATGTGTTAACACACCAGCAATCTGGTGATTAGTTCTGGTTATTTTATGGATGGCTATATTGAAAATAAAACATTCGATGAAATTGAAGTGGGTGATACCGCATCAGTGGAGCACACTCTTACAAATAAGGATATACAGCTTTTCGCGTTGATGTCTGGTGATGTGAACCCTGCACATTTGGATGAAGAATATGCCAAAAGCGATATGTTCCATAAAATTATTGCCCATGGCATGTGGGGAGGCTCTCTAATTTCCACGGTGCTTGGAACACAGCTTCCTGGCCCAGGAACAATTTATCTTGGCCAAACATTCAGGTTCCTAAAGCCTGTTGCACTTGGCGATGTTATTACTGCCATGGTTACAGTGACTGCTAAAAGTGTAGAAAAACATATTGTCACTCTCGATTGTGTTTGCCTTAATCAGGAAGGAAAGAAGGTGATTACCGGAGTTGCAGAAGTTATTGCCCCTCAGGAGAAGGTGCGCCGCAAACGTATCCAGTTGAAAGAAATTACACTTAGTCAGGATGGCGAGCCTGTTTGCCACCGTGCTATAATTATGGCGAAGGGCTTAGCGCCTATCAAAACGGCTATTGTACATCCCGCTGATGTTTATTCACTAAAATCAGCAATTGATGCTGCAGAAGAGGGAATAATTGAGGCAATTTTAGTTGGGCCGGAAGATAAAATCAGGCATGTTGCAAAAGAGGCAAAGCTTGATATTTCAAAATATAAAATTATTCCAACAATGCACAGTAATGCTGCGGCAGAAAAAGCGGTGGAAATGGCTCATAGCGGCGAAATTGATGCAATAATGAAGGGCAAACTCCATACTGATGAGCTAATGGGCGCGGTTGTGGATAAAGCCAGTGGCCTTCGAACTGCGCGCCGTATGAGCCATGTATTTATGGCTGAAATACCGAATTTTGCTCGGCCTTTATTTGTAACTGATGCAGCGGTGAACATAAGCCCAAACCTTGCTGAAAAAGTGGATATAGTACAAAATGCTGTAGATTTATTCCGCATAATTGGCCTTGGCACTCCCAGGGTTGCAATTCTCTCTGCTGTTGAAACTGTTAATGAAGATATACCATCAACACTTGATGCAACGGCGCTTTGTAAAATGGCAGAGCGTGGCCAAATTACAGGTGCTCTAGTAGATGGCCCCTTAGCATTTGATAATGCAATTTCTGAAGAAGCCGCAAAAATTAAGGGTATACATTCGCATGTAGCTGGTAAGGCAGATATATTGGTTGTGCCAGATTTGGAATCAGGAAATATCCTGCTTAAGCAATTGACTTTACTATCAAATGCTGCAATTGCCGGTATAGTGATGGGCGCTAAAGTGCCAATAATCCTGCCAAGCCGTTCCAGCAATGGAATCTCCCGTAAGGCTTCTTGCGCTTTGGCGCAGCTTTATGTGCGGGGGAAGAAAATACTAAAAACATAATTTATAAAAAAATTAAGATATGAAAATATTGCTATAAGCAAAATTTAATGGTATTATCTAATCCAAGATATATTAATTAATTAATGTAGAGTAGTAAATATGAATCAACATGCCGAGATGAGTGCAAAGGCGCAAATAGAAGCAGCTGGTCAGCAAGAAAGTCAGAAAATCTTGACCGATGCTAAAAGACGTGACTGGGGTAGGCCTGGTGTGGGTACTTTTCTTTTTCCAGTTGTTGGAACTATCGCTGGCTTGTTTGCTAAAGGCCCTGAGTACAGATTTGCACTACTTAACGCAGCAACTGTGAAATCGCAGGCTGAATTGAATATGGCAAGACAGTTGTTGAAAGAAGGTAATAAAGATGCCTCCCCTGAGTTGTGCGCCCAACATGCTGAGAAATATGCAGCGGCCAAATACAAGAGTGATAATTTACCTGCAGATAATAAGCTTCTTGTTAATACAGGTATTGGATTTCTTGCTGGACTGTTTATACCGCTTCCGGTTAATATTTTTGCATATGGTTGGACTGCATGGAGTAAATCTGATAAAGTTACACAAGTAAACAATGCTTCAGTACAAGTTGGTAAGGAAGCTTATGTTAAAGAATTAGATAGCATACAGAAAGCTGGAAAACAAGAATATATTAACTATCCTAATTTTGGACCTCAGGGTTATAGCTATGCCCCTTCAGGGAGTGGTGAGGTGTTTAATCCATTACATAATGGCAATCAATATTATAATCAAGGCAACAATACAATAAAGCAGTTTGGTAATTCGAGTGCAGTGGTATCTACTGCACAACAGCAACCAAACCAACAACAGGGTGATTTTTTAAAAACACAGCAACAAAAGGCTCAAACACCAAGGACGCTTTAAGCTGTAATCTAATTATATCTTATAGTTGTGTAAAGGTTATAATAAAAAAGTGAATCCCTTATATATTGACTCCCTTTTTCTTTTCCGGTTCCCAGAGAATTAATACCCGAACATGTGGTCCATGCTGAACACATTATTCTTGTTAATTTGGCCATGGAAGCCAAATAGGCGGCAGGTTACATCTTTAATCACAATATAGCTATTTTGTCCAGCCTGTGTCCTTTCCTGTTCACCAAACATTTCTTTATATGTCCATAAACGTGAACCGTTAACAGGAATTTTAATCTGTTTTTTTGCTACTTCTACGCCTTTTTCATTAAATAAAATCAGGTCAGTTGATGAATGTGGCAGCCACTCTTTTGAGCATGGGTAAATCAGGTTACAGAAAGTATCCTCACCGCCAGCTGTACGAAGCACTAATGTAGTACGAAGACCCGGAGGGTTACCCTTATAGCTTTGTGGTTCGTTTTTATAAACAATCGGCATGTTATAAATATGTGCGCCAAAGCTGGTTTCAGCTGCTTGCCCAGTTACTTTATCAGTGCAGCGGATGAGTGCGTGCAGCCAGCCATCTGCATGTGCAATATGCGCTGCATCATAACCAATTTCAACATGGCCACCTTTAAATTCCTTGCCCACAAGGCTTTTCGCATCAATAACAGTGCCGTTTGCGCGTGCAATTGGCGGCAAGGTTTTTTCAGCAACCAATTTGCCATCTGTATCATATATATATAAATGTAGTGGAAGGGTCGCTTGAGTAGTTGCCATTGGCGTTGGCACAATGATGGTATCAAACTTATCAGTTGGCATGATAGGGAATGGCAGAATATAACCCTTGCCAAGGTGTTTGGAGATGCCAGGCAGATCCTTATCAGGAACCAAATCCACACGCTCAACATTGGCATGTGAAATATAGCGGCAACCATTTGCTTGCAGAACTTCAAAACGTGGGCGCGTGAAATATTTATTCGCAATAATTTCATATTGTGCCGGAAAACTTGCGCTCAAGGCAGAGCCTAAATCCCATGCATAAGTTGCAAATGGCGCAATTTCTTTCTCCAGATAAACAACTTCATCGCCGCCCATCAGGCGCAGGCCAATGCTGCCAGATTCAATCGCAACCGGATAGCAGTTTTGAATCCACAGTAAAATCTTTTCTCCATCCTGAGGAGCCAGGATTCCGGCATAATAATCAGCCGGCCAGGAGTTTGAATCGTGGGTTACAGAATGAACTTTGCCTTCTGTATCAAACACATCGCATACATATTTTACAATATCATGGCCGGTAATTTTAATGGCATGCATGAACAGGCTGCCGGTAAATTCCGGTAAGTTAAACCTCTCCCGCACCTCGCGGCTATCAATAGTTAGTTGCTCGCCAGCATTGCCCATGCTTTGCTGCCAGTTTGCTATTTTCTTGCCATTTGCATCAAATAGCCAGCAGCACATCTCTACATCTTTAGCGCCATAGCTTCCCCAATAATTTCCGATTGAAATTCTTGCATGCAGACCAGCCTCATCGCGAAGAAAACCAAAATTTGTAGCAAAATTAAGCTGGTTTAAATAATTGTCCGGCTTTGTTAGATATTGGGCGGGAATTTTAATGCTATCAAGCGTGAGGATAGTGCAGTCCTCTGGCAGTAAGTGCCTGATATTACTAATTTGAATTGTTGCATCAAACGCAACTACTACAACCACTTTTGGATTCTCAGCATTAATTTGATCCACAGGCTTAGTGCTAATGTTCAGCACATCTTTGCCAATATCCGCAACCTGCTGCACATAAATATTGCTTATCTTCACTTTGCTTAAGTTATGGATTGAGCCAAAAGCAGGAGCGTTGTTGAAAGGATCATAAAACGCTACCGAGTCAAAAGACTCTAACTGCTTTATAAATGCATTAATTGAGTCAACAGCAAGCGGATGTGTGCAGGCTTTGAAAAAAGCATTCTGTGAATGCAGTGGTAAGTTATTGAGGAAAGTAGTTATTTTTAACTTTCCATGTGATTCTTTATCAGTCATATGCTGAATTTTTGAACTTTTCTGTGTTAGAGCGCGTGCCATTACATAACCTTTTGTTATATATTTTATATTAATCAACCTGTTGGATTGCAGAAAGAAGCCAGTTTCCGCCTCCACTTCGAACAAATGTCCAGAATTCCTGGGCAACTTGCGTCCCTGTGCTACTGCTAGAATCAATATATTCAGAATCAGTCGGGTTTTTATCCAGATGAACCATATAATCAACTGCGCTCCACTGCAATCTCGTGGTGGCATAATCAAGACCAAACTCGCTCCAGGATTCATTTACATCGGCCCTTTGGAGCTTCACGTGATCAACCTTATTTGCAAGGCCACGGCTGGCATTTGAGGATAGTTCCTCACTAAAATATTGTAATATTTCTGGGGTTACGAATTGGCGCATTTTAGTTAAATCTCCCTCGCTCCAGCAATGCTGAATTTTAATGAGTAACTGCTCGAAATATTCCTTATCCGTGCTTGTTATCAGCAAAGGAGTTGAAGGGACTGAATCGTCTGCCTGCACGTTACTTGCAGTAAAATTATTAGAGAAACTATTAATCGGTGATAAATTATTTGAGGTTGAGCTGCCTTTAAACAAGCGATATACGAAATAAATTAAGCCACCGATTAGCAATATTTGTAAAAATCCTCCTCCGCCCATGCCACCACCATAGCCACCCATTCCGCCACCGAAACCGCCAAATAACATGCTACCAATGCCTGCGCCAAGGAAGCCGCCTGCTAAACCACGCCAAAATGGGTTGCCTGCTGCAACAGGTTGTGTCGCGTTAACGCCAGGCTGTGTATAACCTGAGCTTGGCTGCTGACTTGGCTTTGGAGCTGCAGTTGTGCTGCGCTGTATAGGTGCTGCTGAAGGCCTTGAGCTATAAGTTCTTGATCCCATGCTACCAGAGCTTCTACCGCCACCAGCGCGCGCATCAGCTAAATGTGGAATTGTCATAGCAAAAATTGCCAGTGATATAATAACAATGCGTCGGAAATTTAACATAAGTAGTGCGTCCCAATGATTGTACGGCTACATATATACACTAAAAATATATCCTTATAAACACATATTTAAGATATTATTAAGTGGTGGATTTGCAATATTTAGCTGAAAAAATAATAAAACACTTGTATTTATGGCAATAATTTAGCATATTGCCCGCGCTGTAATAGATTTAGGATAAGAAAATTCTATGTTAAAACTCCAAGATATTGTTTTCCGCATTGCCGGCCGCGTTTTGTTAGACAGAGCCTCGCTCACTATACCATCGGGCTACCGTGTAGGTTTGGTTGGGCCAAATGGTACTGGAAAATCTACATTATTTAAACTGATTGCCGGTGAGTTGGAGCTAGATAGCGGCGATATAGAAATCGTGCCAAACACAAAAATTGGTATGGTACGTCAGGACTTACCTGATGACGATACAACCCTTATTGATGTGGTTTTATCAGCTGATACTGAGCGTTCCAGCCTTTTGACCGAGGCCGAAACTGCCACAGACCCTGAGCGCATTTCTTATATTTATGAGCGGCTTAACGATATTGATGCGTATAATGCGCCCGCCCGCGCTTCAATTATTCTATCAGGCCTTGGTTTTAACCAGCATGCACAAAATAGCCCGATTTCCGATTTCTCTGGTGGTTGGAGAATGCGTGTTGCCTTGGCTGCAGCGCTTTTCCGCAATCCTGATTTATTGATGCTAGACGAGCCAACTAACCACTTAGACTTTGAAGCGATTGTCTGGTTGGAGAATTATCTGGCAACTTATTCAAAAACCCTGATTGTTATCAGTCATGACCGCGACATTTTGAATAAAACAGTAACGCATATCTGTCATTTGGACCAATTAAAACTGACTATGTATACTGGTAATTACGACCAGTTTGAAACATTGCGCGCTCAAAAATTATATAACCAACAAGCATTATTTGAGAAACAGCAGGCGCAAAAGAAAAAGATGATGGCGTTTGTTGACCGTTTCCGTGCCACAGCAAGTAAGGCAAGGCAAGCGCAGAGTCGTCTTAAATCTATTGAGAAAATGGATATGGTGGATGCGATTATTGCAGAACGCACAACCAGCTTCACTTTCCCAGAGCCAGAAAAATTACCACCGCCAATGATAACCCTAACTAATGTTGATATTGGTTATGCGCCCGGTAAACCGGTGCTTAAGAAGCTTAATTTACGTATTGATATGGAAGACCGTATTGCGCTTATGGGTGCAAATGGTAACGGTAAATCTACGCTTATTAAATTGCTTTCCAATACGCTTGGAGCTTTGTCTGGGGATGTTTATCACTCGCCAAAACTGCGTGTGGGATATTTTGCACAGCATCAGGCTGAAGAAATGGATTTAAGTTCAACAGCTTATGAGCTGCTCATGGATAAAATGCGTGGCACACCTGAACCAAAAGTTCGAGGACTTCTTGGGCGTTTTGGTTTTGATAAAGCAAAATCTGATACCAAAGTTGAAGAACTTTCTGGTGGTGAAAAGGCTCGCCTTTTATTCTGTCTGATGAGTTATAACGCGCCGCACATAATGCTGCTGGACGAGCCAACAAACCACCTTGATATGGATGCAAGAGAAGGTTTAATTCAAGCCCTTAACGGCTATAATGGCTGCGTTATTTTGGTAAGCCACGACCCGCATTTGGTGGAGTGTGTGGCCGACCAGTTATGGCTGGTGAAAGACCATGCTGTAACTCCATATAATGATGATGTGGAATCATACCGCCAGTTGATTATTGATCAGCGCCGCAAAGAACGTTCTGATGCCAAGAAAGAAGCAAAAGTGGCCAAGGAAAAAGCAAAAGCGCCAAAAAGCAACAAGCTTAAATATGCTGAAATAGATTTAGAAAAAGCCACCCGCGCGCTTGGTGAGCTTGAAGTTGCAATGGCAGAGCCAAAAGCCCTTAATTCCCAGAAAGTTATGGGGATTTACTAGAGGAATATGCAAAAGCCCAGAAAAAAGTGGAAGCAGCGGAAGCGGCGTGGATGGCAGCGCAGGATGTAGCGCAAGCAAGTTAGCGCACGAACACCCCTACCTGCTCAAGATGGTGGCTATAGTAAAACTGGTCGATTGCACTTAAGTAGGTTAATTTATAACCGCTATCATACAATATTTTTGCATCACGTGCGAATGTGCTGCTATTGCATGAAACCATTATAATTTTTTTCACAGCCCCAGCAGCAACAACATTAACCTGTTTTAACGCGCCAGTCCTAGGCGGGTTGATTATGGCTGTATCGAATTTTGCCAGCTCATCGCGCCCAAGCGGGAATGTTTCAATATCGCGGCAATATGTACTAATTTTTTCACCAAGCCTATGTTTACGAATATTATCTTCCATCGCTTCCACCATTTCGGGCGCTATTTCGTAAGCACTTGCTTTTGCAGCTTTATCTGCTACGGAAAAACTATAAATGCCAAGTCCGGAAAATAAATCCAGCACTTTTGCATCAGTATCAACATGTGGTATAACGGCATTTAGAATCGCTTCCTGGCCAGATTTTGCGGCTTGCAGGAAATATTCTTCAGGCAGCATAATCTCATTGCCACCTATTAGGAGAAATGGTTTAGTTGTTGTAATTACAGGGATATTTTTTCTACCACGTTTCCATGATAGGCGGGCGATTTTATATGTTTTTGCAAAATTTGTAAGAGCCGCGAATATTGGCGATTCATTTTTAATTTTCACATCATCGCTATGTAAGGCAAGGTCGATGCCACTATCTGTATTCGTAATCATCCAGCCTTCAATTTGAATACCCAGCTTAACACTAAGTTCTTTCAGTGGCTTAAGCAATGACTCAAGTGCTGGCTCTAAGATAAGGCATTTTTTAATATCAATTACATTATGGCTTTGGTGTTCATAAAACCCTAGCTTGCCACTTTTATCAAAACGTACAAATGCACGCCTGCGTGCATGTTCACCCACGCTAAACCAAGGGATTTCTTGGGGCAGGGGGATGTTGTTATTTTGCAGGGCAGAGGTTAATAAACCAAGTTTGTAATTCTTATATTCATCATAATTTATATGCTGCAAGCCACAGCCGCCGCACTCATTAAAATATTCACATGGCGCTAAGATGCTGCTGGTTGAGGCTTGCAGAACCTCTACTAAATTTGCATGGATCCTATCCTTTGTGGTATACTTAACAGTGCAGGAAATTTTATCACCAATTGCGGTTTTCGGCACAATCACATGAAAGTTATTATATGCACCAACACCATCGCCCTCTAACCCAATGCGGGTTATGGTTGTTTCAAAAGTTTCTCCTGTTTGTGGTGTGTGCATGTTCATGGTTATTTTTAGTTTATTTTTTATCTATAGGAAAACTTGATAAAAAGCATTGTTTATCTTTGATCAAAAGTTTCTTATAGCGGTTCGTTTTGCCCGAAATGATCTCAATATTGGAGCTGGAGATGCCCCATTCACAAGACAGGAATTTTATCAGCGCTTTGTTCGCCTTACCATCATCAGCGATTGCGGTAACTTTTACCTTTAGGAACTGCTGCCCGTTTGCATCTTCTATAACCCCAGAAATTTCATTTTGGGATGCATTTGGAATAACCTTTAGGTGAATAATTATTCCGTTCTTATCAGTTTGGTTGTAGGGTGAAAACATGATGTAGTAGCTCGCTGTGTTAGGTGTTCTAGATGTAGTGTATATTGGAAAAAACATTCAATATAGTTGGCATAATATAAATGTGTATGTTATATTAGTAAGACTCTAATAACAAATAGTTGAAAAACAAAAGGCAACAATAATCAGGAATTGAAGATGGTTAATAAGCTTGTTTCTATAGCTCTACTATTTGCATTGGTTGTGTTTAATTACAATACATCTTTTGCATATGATGCAGAACTTGCAGAGTCAAGTAAATGTAGCCGTTATTTTGCTATGTATGAAGATGTATTCAACATGCCGAATAATTTAATTAAGGCCGTGGCGATTACAGAATCAGGTAAATATGTTAAAAGTGCTAGAAAGCCAATGGCATGGCCATGGACTGTGAACGCGCAGGGTAAAGGGTATTATTATGCCAATAAGCGCGAGGCCATTAAGGCAGTAAACGAATTTCGCGCCAAGGGTATAAAAAGTATTGACGTGGGCTGTATGCAGATTAACTTGATGTATCACCCGGAAGCATTCCATAATCTTGAACAGGCATTTGAACCAAAATATAATATTGGTTATGCTGCACAGTTTTTAAGGAATAAATTCACGCAGGCGCGCACATGGCAGGCTGCAGTTGGTTTATATCACAACGGTGTGGCGGAGCTTAGCAAGGATTATGTAAAACAGGTTTATAATACATGGCGCAAGGAAGATCAATCTGCTGGGCAGGTTGCTTATCTGGATAAGCCGGAGATAGAGGTTTTTGATTTGCCAAATCGTAATTATGATAAAGATGTGAGTGATATTACAAAGAGTGCACTATCTATTTTGAGGCGTGATTAATGTCTCGTAAAGTTTCATATCCACCTAGAAAATCAGATATATTCCTTGGCAAAAGAATCAAAGAGTTGCGCACGCAATTAGACATGACGCAAATGCAACTTGGCCGCGCTGTTAACGATTTGTGTCAGCAAATTGATAGATACGAAGATGGTGCGTTTATGCCGCTGCCAAAAATTGAAGAGATAGCCGAGGCGTTAGGTTCGCGTATCCCTAAAAAAATCATCCGCAGAATTTCCATTGAGCGTAAACTACAGGCAGAAGATGGAATGGACCGCAGTGAGCAGCTTATAGAGCTATATAGCGAAGCTTTCCCTGAAGAGGTTGAGGCGGAGCTTGAGGAAGAAGTTTCTTAAAATCAAAATTATAAATATATCTTAATATAAAGATGCGCTTGATCTCGTTAAGTTCAAGTGTTCAATTTATAGAAATTTTTGAATATGAATATCAAATTATTATGCACATCTTTATTAGGAAGCCTGGCTGCCAAATCATCAGCTGACCGCAATTGCTATGCTTACGCGATCAATGAAGTTGTTCAAAATAAAACTGATACTTCAATAGCCGATGATAGATATAATCCATCAAAAATACGCGATGGAAAATCTGTGCTTTTTACAAAGGGTGGAAGATCTCATGAAGCGGTTAAAAACGCTGTTGTTGAAGATCTTAAATTTTTGCAAGTTTCTCCAGACGATATAACCGCATATTCTTCAGAAAAGCCTTTCTCAAAAAAGACGCTGGATAATTTTGTTAAGAAACATACTGATAGCTACCATATGGTTTTATGTGATATGTCTCCCTATAAGGATAATTGGTGGAATGCACAATAGGAAGTCCCGCAACATGTTTAGATAAAAATTCTCAGGTAGTAACAGTTGCGGCAAGTAATACAAGACCAATTTATTTATGTGACGGACCAACGAGAGGAAATAACGAATGTGATTTTCGAGGGGATTATCATGTATATTTGAATGATCCTAAGACCAAAGAATGGAGCAATAAATTCATTAATAAAGATCCGGAAAATTTGCCCAAAGGAATGACTCCCATAAATCACCGAAAATATATTGGCAATACACAAGTCAATCTGAACGGCAGATGCCATGTTGATATTGTTGTAGATCCGTCAATAAAGAAAGAGAAACTAAAATCTAGATCACGAAAACGTTCAAGAGGCTTAAGTGATTTATAAAAGAGTTTAGGAGTTCTCTGGTAAGATTTCCCTCAGATTTGCTAATTTTTTTGACTTCCTAAAAAAAATAATTATATTCAACCTTGAGGGGGACTTCAATCCCCAAATAACTGCGTTAATTTAGGCTCGTATCAGCTGCCTTTCTTCCTGCGCCTTTGCGCCGGGAGTATGGTGAATATAATACCCGCAAGGGAAATAAGCCTGCGCTCGTTATTTGGCGATTGAAGACTCCCGGCACTCCCTAAAAAGGGTGCCATTTTCTGGTTACACCGGGAGTGGGTCGCAATAAAATACCTTATGGGGAATATGACTCCGGCTCTTCAAAAGGCATATGAAGCTCCCGGTTAAATGATTTCTATTCAGAATAATATTCTTTTTCCATAGCAACCAGCATTCCAAGGAACGTGCGCTGCAAATGGCTTATCTGGATGCTTGCGGGATGGATGGGCTCGCCACAAATTGCAACCACCCTGCGGCGGAAATTGCGTGGCATCCAGCGCGCTTTAGATTTTCTGTATTTGCGGCTGAACATGCTGTCCCACATGCCAAGAATAACTATAGGGTAAACAGGCACAGGGTCACGCTCAACAATCCATTCAATGCCTGGCTTGAACCTGCCCAGGTGGCCTGTGTAAGTTAGCTGGCCCTCAGGGAATATGCCAATCAAATCACCGCCATCTAGCCCTGATGATATGCCATCAAGTGCTTTTTCAACGCTATCTTTCTTTGCAAGGATGGGAATTGCGCGGTTATAGCGCATGAAGTAATTCACCATAGGAATATTATATATATAATGGTCTATTAAAAAGCGTATAGGACGCTTACAGGCTGCTTGGATTATTACTCCGTCCATGTAAGAGACGTGGTTGGCGATTAGAATTGCAGAGCCATTTTGGGGTATTTTATCAAAACCTACAAATTCAGTTTTGTATATTATGCGTATCACAACTGAGGCAATTGTGCGATAAACTCTCTCAGGGCTAAACCTAATATTTGCCAAAATTGCACCTACTCATCTATGATAGTACTACCTATCATATCATGAGGCGATTAAATTTCCAATCTTAGAGTTGAATTTTGATGCATCAAATTCAATTATTTTATAGGTTGCAACGTTGTGTATGTGATACGGATCTTCTTTGATCAATAAATTTATTTCATTTTCAGATTTTGCATTTGCTATTATCACCCCGCCGGTCAGTGATGTTTGCCGACCTGACATAAGAAATATATCCTTGGCATAATATTTATCCAGAAACTCCAGATGCCCTGGGCGCAATATATCAATTTCTTCAATTGGCTTTGTATAAGACAGAATAATAACGAACATATAACCTGATAATTTTGTGATTAGATCTGGTAAGTTCATATCTGGTTTAAATATAATAGGCAAGTTGCAAAAGGATCAATAGAAACAAAAAACCCCGTCACTAACTGTGGCGAGGGTAAATATTTTCCAGGATTTTGTGTCTACATGACTCTCCTGCTTTTTGCATTGGCTAGAATTTTGATTTTTTATCTCTAGATTCTTTTGCCGTTAATCCCAATATATATGTTATTTATTAATGGAAGGTTAACAACATAAATAAATTTGAAAATCATAATAAATGTTCTACTAGGGGTAACTTTATTTTTTAGCAAAGAATTTTATTCAGATAGGATTCCCCGGCCAAGACTACGCAGTGATTGTTTCAATTCTTCATAATCTATTTCAGCTATTGAAGCTTCAAGAGCATCATTATTTTCTTTTGATATCTCTTTCTTTGGAGGGGCTTTTTGAGCAGCCTTTGCTTGTGTTTGCGGGTTCTGTAATATCTTGAGGCGCGAAACGGCTTTATAGCCAAAGTAACATGCAATTTTCTCCAGGATCGTAGGTTCAAGGTAAACAATTTCAGTAGCAAAACCGCTATTGCTCACCTCTACATATAATGTGCCGTTTGATTGCTTGTCTTTTAGGAAGGTAAGTTTGCGTGGCACGCTGCAAGCGCTTATAGAATCGCCAACGATTTTACTCCAATCAGTAATAATTCTGTTTTCTGCAAAGCCACGTTTTAAAAATACTGGTTTAGTTATTATATCAAGAGCGTGGCTGAGCGATTTTATTCCCCTTCTGCCGAAGGATTTAGACTGGTTGAATTTTATAGAATTCATATTCTTAGAAATTCCTAATAATGACTTGCAGATCTTCTTTGGTTAAGTGTTGTTAATCCATATCTGCTGTATCTGGTTTTTTTTAAATTAAGTCTTCTGTTTCGAACAACTTTATTTCGAGCTGATGGCCTGCTCCTATAATTTGTATTTAAAGATTTACTTACATAAGGGCTTCGGGTTTCAATTCTAGGCGTAATATATTGAGTATTCAATATAGAGTTTGTAACTGTAGAAAATGGTTCATTAGAACTCAGTTTTGGAGTTCTATGCAGTATAATTACATTTGAACTGTTAGCCCTTTCTATACGACGAGGTGTATAATTATGTGTTAACTCGGAAAGATTACCTTGGCGTGTAAGGTTTTCATTATAACGATGACGAGGTGTTCTTGAGGATTCTTTTAAGTTAACAGAGTATGGAATCCTCCTGTTTTTCTCAACATTATATTCTACACCTAATAATTTATTATACCTAGCACGCAGGTCATTAGGGTTAGGTACAAATAAAAGACTATTTAACTCAGCTTGAGAGTTAGGCAGTCTATTTGCACTTAAAAGTATTTCAGCAGCAAAAAGAGAGATTGGCCCACAATTTATACCATCGTTTTGAATCCGAGAATTGATAAATATAAATCGCTCCGGTACCCTTGGAGCTGACCTTAAAAGGGCTTCTCGGACAGTTTCTTGATCAGGAGCGCTGCCTAAAGGGTCTATATAGATTATATGATCGCTATTTATGGCAAGCATAACCCAGTGGTAATTACCAATATTATAAGGTATAAGATGCGTCTTCCCATCATCTAAATTTATTTGTTCCCACTTGCTATGTCCTGCTGAAGTAAAGGTAGATTCGGCAACAAAGTTAGGATTACGAGCAGCTATTTCTTTTATTGCTGCATCCATAAATGCATTTCTATATAATTCAGTGCCATGGGAAGATGTGTTAATTTCTTCATAGTCCTGTTGTGCCAATAATGCGGCTACCAATCTCTCAGTTTCTATGAATTCAATATTACTTGGCATGTACAAATTTAAGAAATTAAAATTAAATAATTTTTGGTAAACTTTATATATTAAGATTACATACAAGTCAACGTAGGCCTTAATATGTTAAGGAGTGTGTTGGGGTAGAGAGTTATTTTATAAGCGGTTGAAATTCCTCAATAACTTTGCTGTAAATGTCGCGTTTGAAGGGGACAATCAGGCTGGGTAAATCCTGAATACTTGCCCAACGCCATTCGCAAAACTCTGGCTGTGCAGTATTTATGTTAATATCGCTATCATTACCTAGGAACCTAAGAGCAAACCATTTTTGACTTTGGCCACGGTATCTCCCGTTCCAAATTCTTGGAATTAGCCGGTCTGGAAGATCATAAGAAAGCCACTCATTGCTTTGTGCAATGATCTTTGCTTTATTAGTGCCAACCTCTTCCTCTAGTTCACGGAGTACCGCCTCTGGCGCTTCCTCACCCTCATCGATTCCGCCTTGCGGCATTTGCCAGGCATCACTAGTTGTATCGACTCGCTTGCCGACGAACACCATATTCTCTGAATTGAGTAACATAATCCCAACACCAGCCCTATATGGTAGATTTTCCCTGATAATATGATGCATTTAACTACTCTATTTAATTGATTTGCCAAGAAGTGTTGATATAGGGCTAACCACCAGACCTTTTTCAGTTGTTTTTTTTAACCATACATTCAACATACGCACTGTAATTGGATATGGGTGTGCCATTACCACTACATAACCTTTTTCTTTAGCAATTTTTTCCATCTCATTAAATTTTTCGTTTATAGCGTTGGTAGAAATATCATCATCTAGGACCAAATCATTAACAAGTATCGGGTAATTTATACTGTCGGCAACCTGAATTAGTGAATAATTAGCATATCCACCACCATAAACAAAATATTTGTGTTCCTTTTTGAATAGATCCAGAACCGGTTTGATATTTTCTGCGGAACTTGTGAATGTCTCACTACTTTCTGAATATATGGCGTTATAATCTTTTGTAAGTCCAAGCAACATTTTTAACCTTGTTAAATTATCTTCAACAGAAGACTTTGCAATCAAAGAATAAGGCCCAGGATTATCAGTTCTAAAATCTTTCGTTTCCATCGGAATATTTAAAATGGATTCATGGCCTGAAAGTTTAGATTTCTTTACCCACTCATCCAGTGTTGGAGAGTATGGTGAAAATCCCATCGTTATTTCTTTTGGTAATTCAAGTGCTTCACGGGTTGATGATGAGCTGAGTCCTAACCCCTTTATTATTATAACAACAAGTGGCTTTTCACTAATTTGCTTTATCGAAACGCTGGAGGGGGTATTAGGGCTTTGTTGTTCATTGCTAATGGCAGCTTCTTGAGCTACTTCTTGTGTTTTCTCAGACAATGGCTGAGCTGTAGAATCTTTCACATCTTCTTCAGAGGGGGGGGTGGTTTCAAGATTTGTAACCGGTTTTTGTGATTCGATTTTCGAATCAATTTCTGGCTGCGTGGTTTTTTGTTCTCCATCGGATTTCAATGTCGCTCCATCTTGTGAAGCTGTGACAATGACATTGTCTTTTTTTAGTGAAATCTCGATCCTTTGTTTTGATTTTATTGCATCTCTTATTCGCGTTTCTTTGTTTAACAAGAAACTTTCAGATAATATTAAAATTAGCAGGACGAAAATTAGAAAAATACCAAACAGCCAGAATTGAGATCTTCTGAACTGAAATTTTGGGCTTGGAAGCCGTGGTAAGATTTTTGATAACGGTTTCATTTCTAAAATAGAGCATGGTTTAGGGGTTTTGATGCAAGGTATAGAACTTTAGAAATAAAATCCATTAAAACATCTGCCCTATACCATCCTGTACCTTAATTTATTTGCCGTTTAAACTTGAGCCATATATAGACATGCCCCTTAGCATGTCTATTGCGCGGGCAAGCTGATAATCGCTGGCATATAATTCTTTCTGGCGCTTCATCATCGCATCTTTTTCATTTTTAGCGCTGCTATTTGCTGCGCTATTTGCAAGATGTTTATGAAGCGATGCTTCGGTTGCAAGCTTTTTGCCCTCTAAAGATTCCAACTTAGATTGTTCAACCCAGATATCAGGCTCAATTCCCTCAGCCTGAATCGAACGGCCTGAAGGTGTAAAATACCTTGATGTTGTAAGACGCATTGCACCTTTGCTTGTAGAAAGCGGGATTATAGTTTGCACGGAACCTTTACCGAAAGAACGTGTGCCGATAATTATTGCACGTTTATGATCCTGTAGCGCTCCTGAAACAATCTCTGAAGCAGACGCCGAGCCGCCATTTATTAGAACAACAATTGGCTTGCCATTTAGCATTTCTCCAGGAGTTGCGCTATATTTTTTATTACTATCTGCAACCCTGCCGCCGGTTGATACAATTTCACCCTTATCAAGGAAAAGATCTGACACATCAATCGCCTGATCTAAAAGCCCGCCAGGGTTATTGCGAAGGTCAAGCACCACGCCCTTGAAATTTTCAGAGCCTATCTCACCCATTAACCTGCTTAGCTCTTTTTCAAGAGATTGAGAAGTTTGCTCGGAGAACGAAGTTATACGGATATACGCAGTGTCTCCCTCACGGTTAGCGCGGATTGACTTTATTTTGATTATATCGCGCTTAATGTTGAATTCCATAGGGTCAGATGCACCCTCACGAAGCACGGTGAGCTTTATGGAGGTTCCAGGTTTGCCGCGCATTTTTTCAACAGCCTCGGCAAGGGTTGTTCCCATAACCGCCTCGCCATCTATACGGCTAATATAATCGCCGGTTTTAATTCCAGCAGCGAAAGCTGGAGTGTCATCAATTGGTGATACCACTTTCACAAGCCCGTTTTCCATAGTAACTTCAATGCCAAGGCCACCAAACTCACCTTTGGTTTGTATTTTCATTTCATCGAAAGCTTTTTCATTCATATAGCTTGAATGTGGGTCCAGCGAGGAAAGCATTCCGTTGATTGCAGCTTCAATCAAATCTTTATCGGACACATCCTCAACATAATCGCGCTTTATTTTATCGAATACATCGCCGAATAAATCCATTAATTTTACAGTATCGCCCTTGCTGGCTGATTTTGAATCTGCCGTTGCTGATGAAAAAGCAAATATTATTGCGATGATTGCTACAGGGAAAATAAAAGTGCGTAATTTACGGAATGACATTAATTAGCTACCTGAGTATTAAATAAAACAATATGTTAACGAAAATCCAAAGCCAAAACAGACCAGTGATTTTATAGTTCTGCCTTATTCTACCCACTTTGGCGGGCAAATAAAGCTTTTTTTTAAAGTTTATCTATGGCGTGAAGTATATCAACTGCCAGAGAGATTTTTATGATTTGTTTATAACTAAAAACAAACTTATGTTGGGCTAAAACAAATCTATAAACGGCTATGCGAACCATCGCACATTGGGCTATTACCAGTTTTTTTACAACCGCAGAAAGCAACAGTTTTAGATTCAGTAGCTGTGTATTTGAACGATTTCATGCCGGTGTCTTTATGCGATCCATCGCACAAAGGCTGGGTTTTGCTAAGGCCGCAAGTGCACCATGAATATGTTTTGCCAGCTTCAACTTCAAAAATGTATGGTGATTTTTGTGCGATTTTAGGAAGTGTATTTTCACTCATGAACTTAACTCTCTCTTGTAATTGTAATTAACCTCAATTATGGATATTCCAGAATTGTTGAAATTTGTTATTTTATTTTTCTTGGTATAAATTTCAGCATATAAAAATGCTAAATGATTTTTCTCTGATAAGTTCATGCAGCACAATATAAAATTTGCTATAAAAATAAAGGTGTTATTAAAAATAATATGGCCGTATATACCAAAATATCTCAAAATGAGCTTGAGCAGCTCATGGCAAATTATGATATCGGCAAACTTGAAAGTTTTATTGCGATAGAAGCGGGGATACAAAACACTAATTATTTCATCAACACCCCAAATGCCCGTTATGTGCTAACAATTTTTGAAGAAACGTTAAACTGTAAATATAACCAAGATGAGTTGCTATTCTTTATGAAACTTATGGGGCATCTTGCAAGTTGCAATGTTCCTTGCCCCACAGTAATTCTTGATAAGCAATCCAAAGCGCTTGGAGAAATTAAAGGTAAAACCTGCGCCATAACAAGTTTTCTCAAAGGTGGTGAATTAACAACTATTAACAGCCAGCATGTTGAAGAGCTAGGTAAAAACATTGCCAAAATGCATGATGCAGGCAGGAAGATTAATTTACAACGCGCGAACGAAATTTCGTTGAGTGGCTGGATTGGAATTTTCAATTCCATAAAAAACCGTGCAGATGAATTTGAACCTGGGCTTGCTGCTGAAATTAAACAGAACCTTGATTATCTGGAGCGTAACTGGCCGGAGCATTTGCCATTGGGGATTATCCACGGCGATCTGTTTCCGGATAATGTGTTTTTTGCAGGGGATAGGCTGGTTGGTATTATAGATTTTTATTTCGCCTGCAACGATGTGCTTATGTATGACCTTGCAATCTGCCTAAATTCGTGGTGTTTTGAGAAAAACGGTGAATTTAATAATGTAAAAGCGGCGGCTTTGTTTTCTTCTTATGACTTGGTGCGGAAAATTTCAGCTGATGAGCTGGAAGCCTTGCCCATTCTTGCACTAGGTGCGGCGATGCGGTTTTTACTTTCAAGGCTATATGATTGGCTAAACAGGGTGGAAGGTGCGTTGGTTACCACAAAAGACCCAATGGAATATTTAAATAAAATGCGCTTCCATTCAAAAATCAAATCCTATGAAGAATATGGGGTGATGGTGCGTGCTGTTGAATAAAAACAAATCCACTATATGAAAAAAGTTATAATATACACAGATGGAGCATGTTCTGGAAACCCGGGCGTTGGTGGCTGGGGGGCATTGCTGATTTATGGTGAGTATAAAAAAGAAATTTTCGGCGGCGAAAAGGAAACCACCAATAACCGGATGGAGTTAACCGCTGCCATACGCGCTTTGCAAAGTTTAAAAACACCATGTATCGCCGAAATCCATACAGATAGTAACTACCTCAAAAACGGCATAACCCAGTGGATTAAAAACTGGAAGGCTAATGGCTGGCGCACGGCTGATAAAAAACCTGTCAAAAATATTGACCTCTGGCAGGGGCTGGACGAGGCTATATTAACGCATAATGTCCATTGGCGCTGGGTTAAAGGCCATTCTGGCAATGAGGGCAATGAAAAGGCCGACCAATTGGCTAACAAGGGCGTAGCACTTCATAAAACTCCTAAGTGACGCTTGACATTGCTGATATATTAGTGTAAAAGCTTGTTGCATTTTAGTTACGTTGGTCTTTTTAGGGAGTTTTAGTGATGCATAATGGTGAGCAAAATCCTAGTAACAGCAGTAATACGTATAACACAAATCAGGCAGCAAGTACCTCGGTTGTGCACGCTAGTAGTGCAGCAATATTAGATCCAAGTAATAGGCCTCGTACTGATGCTAATGCATTTACTCTCAGCAAGGAGTATTTCTTCAAAGACCATTTACCTACGACTATTGATTCACAGACCCCCCCTACTAATACAGAGCAGGTAGCAAGTCCCTCGGTTGTGCACGCTAGTAGTGCAGCAATATTAGATCCAAGGAATAGGCCTCGTACTAATGCTTCTACATTTAATGTCCCCCTAGAATATAACAATGCACAAACTGAAACTAACACTTCCCATAGAAATTCTTTCTCATCACAAAATTCTCGTTAAAGTATGATTTTGTTAAGATTAAAGAAATATCGCCGTAAAGTCGGGGATGTTTCTTTGTCATGATATTGTGAATAATGGCTTTGAGCTTCATAAAACTCCTAAGTGAAGTTGACATTGGATATATATTAGTTTATAAAAGCCAGCATTTTTAGTGTATTAATTATTTAAGGATTTAAGTTATGAGTAATGGTAAAAATATATATAACACCATACGAGAAACTACTATTGATAGGCCTAATATTGATGGTCAAGAAAACAAAGATGTTTTGCAAGGTACAAATCAAAACGCCAATTCAACAGCGAAGTGCAACAGGTGGTGGAATTGAGTTGTTTAGGTTAGCGTAGAAAACCTCAAGCGGTGTTTTAAAGTTTAGAATTTTTCGCGGCCTATTGTTAAGGAGCCATTGCACTTTAGCAACCTTACCATGAGTTACCATAGCAAGGTTTGTTTTCTTTGGGAAGTACTGTCTTACAAGGCCGTTAGTATGCTCGTTGAGGCCACGCTGCCAAC
>Ga0209297_1000303_pt1 | contig 32995 bp, 62 predicted proteins | sample S_130805_MF_Meta_FD_187322 | JGI IMG/M metagenome (GOLD analysis project Ga0209297, IMG submission 187322) | Freshwater microbial communities from Lake Simoncouche, Canada to study carbon cycling - S_130805_MF_MetaG (SPAdes) (version 2) | ecosystem: Environmental > Aquatic > Freshwater > Lake ...
TTTGGTCTGCACGTTGGCAGCTACGACTATGCGAATAGTTGGGCTGGCCCCGATGGGCGTCTCCTTGTGGTTGAGGTTGACCCTGCTGACGCTGTTAGCGTGCCGACTGATTGCAGTTACCAGAAACTCCGCGTCTCTAAGTATTTGGTTCTAAGCGACATTACTGCCGAGCGCAAAGAGATTCCCGATGCTGTTCACAGTAATGACGATCCTGAATGCGATCCTGAATGCGAAGCAGAGAGCCAAGAGTCTTCTAGCGATGAAGTCGAAAACGACTTTATTAATTTGAAGATTCGCGACTACATCGACACCAAACACTCAATTGGAGAATACCCTACTGTTAAACAGATTCAGAGCCGCATGAAAGGTTACGATCTTTCCGTGCATCAGATTCTAGATATCGCCATTCGTGAGTTGGGTTATCAATCCGGTCGTGATTACGACGAGCAAGGTGATCCGATTCCATCTGGACAAGTTACAATTGCCCCGCCTTTTTGATTTATTATGAATAAAAATCCACTAGTTGAAAAGCTAGAGAACGCTTCCGAGACTGAACTCGACATCTCATTTGCGATGCTCAAGTATAAGGAAATCGGCATTTATCGAAAGATTAAAGGTCTCGCTCTCGCTTTTGGCTTGAGCTTTGAGGAGGTCATCAAGGGACTTCCTCAAGAGAACGGGCGTCTTCTCGACAGGGAAACTCGCCACTTCATTCACGATTTCATGCTGGCTCGCGCCAAACAATTCCACACTACCACTGACTAATGAATAAAGAAACATTTACTCCTTTGAGTTCAGACATTAAGCCTAACTTGAATTGGCTTGAGGTTTGGAGTCTCCAGCAAGATGGTTCGCTTAAAACTTGCTTAAACTTCTACGACCTCACGCTACAGAACTCAGTAACATGGGCGCTTCAGTGCCTCTCGCAAGAAAGTTCTCGCTCTGACGACGTTTATGTTATTGTTCACGCTGCTCTTAGCGATTGCGGACAAACGGCGCGCTCTATTATCCCAGCACCCACAGATAGAGAAACAAAATTCTATATGGTTCTGAATAAGTTTCGCGCTGCGCTAAAATCAATTAATTAAAAATCAACATGAATAGAGAACAGCTATTTGCTCATCATGTTGAGTTAACTGATAAGGCGCTCGCTATCATGAGAATGAAGAACAATGATTATGCTGGCAGTGGCGGAGAGCAGCCATTCGCAAACTTCCAACGATGCGAGTCAATGGGCGTTTGTTCCGCAGAGCAGGGATTCCTTGTTAGAATCATTGACAAGGTTTCCCGACTCTCAACTTTCGCAAATGATGGCAAATTGGCCGTTAAGAACGAAAGCTATGAAGACGCTATCCTCGACATTATGAACTACTGCGTTCTCATGTCAGCTTACGTTAAGAGCAAAGAGTTAAAGTAAGCTAATTCCAGTTAATCTGTAACCAGCATCATAGGGCCGTATCGTTAATCCCGTTGGCATACCAAGCTCTATGATTTTGCTGTTAAACTCTCTAATCAAATGGTCGGAAAAGTCTCCAAACGTTGCGTTGCCGCTCGCAGCGTAACCAGTGGCAGAGTATAGTCCAGTTATCTGGGTTTTGTACGCTGCCCAATCGCCAGAAACAACACTAAAGTTGCTGTGAATCTCTGCTTGAAGAAGACGAGGACTAACCATATTTTATTTTACACTTGAATGTCTTTATTTAGCATCTTACTATTTATATTGCTAACCATAAAGTTATTGCAGAAACCAAATTATTTTATTAAAAAATAACCCGCCTCTATAGCACAGTGGTAGTGCAACAGTTTTGTAAACTGTAGGTCGTTTGGTTCGAATCCGACTAGAGGCTCCAAAAATTATGAAAAATCGCAAAATATTAATCAATACTGACTTTGGCGGCTTCGGTTTAAGCGACAAAGCTATCGAACTGTATCTGAATAAGAAAGGTTTAAAGTTCGCCATCGAAAAGAAAAATTCGCTTTTCTCTAAACGCTCATTGATTTTTTATGTTAACGGCGTGTATTTTAGCGACCACGAAGTGCAGCGTGACGACCCCGCTTTGATAAAAGCGGTTGAAGAGATTGGAATGGAAGAATCTGCTGATTCGTTTAGCACGCTAAAGATTGTAAAGGTTCCTTGCGATGTTGATTGGGAGCTGAAAGATTATGATGGCAGCGAATGGATCGCGGAAAAGCATCGCACTTGGCAATGAGCGCGCCAACAATCGTTATTTGCCAATGCTGCGATTACCAATTCGACCCAAGCGTTGAAGAGTGTCGCGAAGACACTGATGTTGGCTACGTCTGCAAAGACTGTTTCGTTCAGTTAAAATGGGCCGAAGCTCGGCTCAAAATTGCTGGAGCCAAGTTATGCTCAAAAGCGTTCAACAACCGACTAAAATAAATTGAAAAAAAAGTTTCAAAAACTTGCAGAAATCGCTTGACGAAACATTGTTCGCTGAGCATCTTTTACAAATCAAATCATCAATCATTAACATGGACGAAAACGCTCCCTTCCCCAGCAACTCTGTTGATTTTTTCAACGGGTTTTCCGATGCGGCAGTTGCCGCCTCTACGATAAAGACTTATAACTTTATCCTTGCCAAGTATCATGATGAGTTCAAAGCTGCTTTAAGTTACGACGAAAAGAAAGATCGCAAGTATCAGAATCAAATGCGTCGTCTTGCCAGAGAGCGTGAACGCTCAAAGAATCAGCCCCAAGAGCAAGTTTTAAATTAATTAAAATCAGCAGCTAATTTTGCGGGGATAGCTCAACTGGATAGAGCCGCAGTTTTCTAAACTGCTGGTTCCGAGTTCGATTCTCGGTCCTCGCACCAATTTACTAAAATGAATCCATATCAATTTAAAATGATTAAAGATCTTCGCAATGAAGGCTATGCTATAGTATGGTTTGAGCCTTCGGAGCTAAACGGGGTAAACCCAAGAGAATTAGAAGATTCTATGACTGAGTTTGGCTATGGAGCTATGGAAACTCTTTCAGAAGAAAATGATTAACAATAATGCAGCACGTTTGTTTAAATTGTAAAACAGACTTTGCTAACCCCAGCAAGCAAAGCAAATTTTGCACTAAATCTTGTGCTGCCGTTCACAACAACAAGTTGTTTCCAAAAAGGAAAAGACTGCGTAAATGTAAGAATTGCGATAATCTCGTTAAGTCGGGCCGTTTCTTTTGCGAAACTTGCATAGTAAATAAAGTTCATTACAGTGAGAATGGTCCGGTTGAAAACAGGACTCTTGAAGAAGAAGTGTCTTTGAAAAAACACAAGGGAGCTAATCGATATGATCATATTAGGCAACACGCTCATAGAGTAATGAGAGACGCTCCAAGGTGTTGCAAAAACTGCAACTACTCAAAGCACGTTGAAGTTTGCCACGTAAAAGCCATAAGAGATTTTGATTTAAAAACAAAAATAAAAGACATCAACTCAAAAGAAAATCTAATTTTGTTATGCCCGAACTGCCACTGGGAGCTTGACAATGGATTTTTGACTCTAAAAAATGTTGTTAATTCGTCGTTCAACACTTGACAAACGCTCCTAGACTGTGATAATGTTAAGGGCAGAAGAGTCGAAGTAGATTACAATGTTTTTTGATTTATTGTCTCGTAGCTCAACTGGTTAGAGCAAATCCTTTATAAGGGTTAGGTTCTGGGTTCAAATCCCAGCGAGACTACCACTTTAGAATCGTATCAGAGGTTACATGATGCTGATCTTTCAGCCAAATTGGACTTCGCAAGGTGCGACGGACGACAAGACCCAAAGACTCTTGAAGTTTTTGCGGCCTATACGATTCTATCTAATTTTCAAGTAGATACCCGTTTAATGAAAATAATCGCCCAATATGTCTGAGGCTGATTACTACGGTGCGGAAATTGACAAATACACCGAACATCTACTTGAATAAATTTTATTCCAATCATGACTAAAAAACAAGTTAAAGAAGCTCGCAAAGATATTCAAAAGTTAATCAAAGAAAATAAGAAACAGTTGCTGTTGCAGATCAATAAAAAACATCCAAAACTTATTCGGTTGATCAAAAAGAATTACGATGTGAACAGCGACGCTTTGATTGATGCAGGTTTTTACAACGCAATCGAATTAGCTTTTGAATATTTTTATAAAAGCTAACTTTTTCTATCTTGAAACCCCAACCTTAAAGACTAACATGATTCAATGAAGCTATGCCGCAAATGCGGGGAGAAAAAAGAAATTGAACAGTTCCAATTTTTCGCCTCGTCAACTGGCGGCAGAAAAAACACTTGCGCAGTTTGCTGCAAAGAATTATCCGTTCTCAGAAAAAAATTAAAAGATGAAAATCCACCTCCCAAAGCTGCTGAATGTCCAATTTGCTCAAATTTTACAAGCGATTGGATATTGGATCACTGCCATTTTTCTCATGAGTTTCGCGGCTACATATGTAATAATTGCAATCTTGCTCTTGGCAGATTCAATGACGATGAGCGAATTTTGAGAAGAGCTATTGACTATTTGAATCGCAAGACCATAGTGCTGGAATAAATGGCATACGCTCAAGTAAGACATTCTATTCCTTTGCCATTTCGTGTAACCTCTTTATATGAGAAAATATAAAGAATACTCCGATCAAGACATAATCAATAACGCCAAAAACGTAAAATCAATTGCTGGGCTTTTAAAAAGTTTAAATTTAGTTGCTGTGGGAGGCAATTACAGGAGCATGAAAAGAAAACTCCAAAAATTAAATATCGATACCTCTCACTGGACTGGACAAGGTTGGAGCAAAGATCAGAGAACGAAAGATTGGTCAAAGTACACAAGAGCGGTTCATTTAAAAAAACATTTAATTAAAGAAAAAAGTCATAAATGTGAAAAATGCGAATTGACACATTGGCAGCATCAACTAATCTCTCTGGAAGTTCACCACATTGATGGCGACGCATCGAATAATGAAAAAAACAATCTTCAGTTACTCTGCCCTAACTGTCATTCTGTAACAGAAAATTATAGAGGAAGAAAAAACAAAAATGGTGATATGGCGTAATGGTAGCCGCAAAAGTCTTAAAAACTTTTGGATGTAAATCCGTCTGGGTTCGAGTCCCAGTTTCACCACCAATTTACAATGAAATTCACTCCAGATAAAATCACAAAGCTCAAAAAAAACCAAGTATTTGTGTTTGGCTCTAACGAGGCTGGCATTCACGGTGCTGGCGCAGCGAAACTAGCGCGCGAAAAGTTTGGCGCGGTTAACGGCGTTGGTTTCGGGCTACAGGGGCAAACCTACGCGATTCCAACAAAAGATTTAGAAATCCGCACACTTCCTCTTGACAACATCGAGTACTACATTTATTGTTTCCTTGTTGAAGCGATGGAATATCCAAGTACCGAGTTTTTACTTACAAAGATTGGCTGCGGTCTCGCAGGGTACTCGGAAAATCAGATCGCAAACTTATTCAAAGGCAAATACATTCCAGAAAACGTTACCTTACCAGAATCATTTTATAATATTTTAAATTCATGAAACTCAAGATCAACAAAAAAGATCAGAAATTTATTACTGATTTCAAAAAAGCTATTGACAACAATAGAAAAGCAGAAGATAAAATAATTGCGGAGTTAGCGTCTAGTATGGGCCTAACCGTTCCACAAGAAGAAATTCTTTGGGATTATATTTACAACGACAGCAAATGGTTAATCGAATTAGAAAACAAATGAAAGCTATATTAGAGTTCAACTTACCAGAAGAGGATCGCGAGCACGTTAGAGCTGTTAACGCTGGTGCAGCTTGGTGCGCGCTTTACGATATCGAGACTAGACTGAGAAGCATCATTAAGTATGGTCTCAGCGCAGAAAGCTCGTATGAGCAAGAGTTGAGCGAGATTCGCAAAGAGATTCGCGAAACGACTTCGCTTATCGGTAACGATTAAAAAATAATTAAAATGGACAAAGTACAAATTGATGGCGAGACAGCAGATGGTATCGCAAGAGCTTCTCTCAAAGATTCTATTCTTTGTTTGCGCGAATGCGTTAAGAAATATAGAAGCAAAAAGCGCTTAACTGAATGGGAAAAGCGAGATATGTCTGACGCTAACTATTCTTTAGATCATCTCGAAAAAACGTTTGATTATTATGGAGGAAATTTACGATGAATGCTGAACTAGAAGATAAACTATTACGCAAGTACCCAAAGATTTTCGTTGGCGTTGGCAAATCGCCTCAAGAATCTTGTATGGCTTTCGGTTTAGAAGTGGGAGATGGGTGGTACGATCTCATTGACGTATTGTGCGAAGCTCTTACTTACACATACTCTACTGCTGTACGAGTAGATGAAGAAGATGGCAAGAGACTTGGCATTGCACCTTATATCGACAAAGCAGGCGAAGCTAGTTACTTTTTTAACGTTACAGCTCCGCAAGTAATAGCCGATCAAGTCAAAGAGAAATTTGGTACGCTGCGCTTTTACTATCATCTTGAGTACAGTAAAGATAACCTCTCTTTAGTTGGAACGAAAAAGTACCCAGAGCTTGACGCTATCAATAAGCGTTACGCAGATTATATTGACGGCATTGTTCACTTTGCTGACATCGCATCTGGTAAAACTTGCGAAGTAACTGGAGCAGAAGGTGTGTTACAAAAAAGAGGCAGTTGGTGGAAAACAATTAGTTTAGATGCAGCTAAGACCGAACCTTATAATGGCTTCAAACCACTCTAACCAATTAATAAAATAATATTTATGTCAAAGCTAACAAAAGATTCCTCAGTAGAATATTGGAAGAACGAAGCTGACCGCTATCGTAATCTTTTCAATTATAAATTTGAAACAAATAACTCTGTAGCGCGAGCCGCTTTAAAAGAAGATGGCCGCTTGTACCGTAAAGTTGGAGCTAAATTTGTTGCAACGAACGACCCTTATGCCTATGAAGGACTCAGAAATGGTTTCTGGCTAGTTCATATTAAGGATGGATGTACTTCCATTAGACAACAAGTTTCTCCAGATAACAGTCGCGTCACTGCTGCTGCTAGATTGCTGGAAGACAAGTTGGTGGACATTATTCGTAAGGCTTGCGAAGCTCGCCCTTCCACTACTAGCTTGACCGCTGAAGAGAAAAAAGATTGGGATAAGTTTATCAAGAAGCATGGAAATTCTTTTAATACTTTACATTACCCTTCTTTTCAGGAAAATGCAGAGAAGATTATTGAAGCGTTGATTGGTAAGGAGAACATATAATGAGTAACAAGCCCCGCACTGATACAGCAATGCTTAATTGGCTCGACCAACAAGGAGCTTACTACGACTGGAAGGTGCAGCTCCCCACCGACTATCCTCACGTACAGGACTGTGTTTTTGCATGCCGCAATACAACGAGCGGGCACAAAACTATACGCGCAGCGATCCTTGCAGCTATGAAGAAGGACGCGAAATGAACACACCCACACCCCGCACCGACGCAGCGGTAAAACTGACCTTCGCCGCAGGTCACAACACCGTTTGTCCAAATTTCGCCCGCACGCTCGAACGCGAACTCGCGGCCCTCACTGCCGAGCGCGACCAGCTCCGCGCCGAGTTTGAAAAGCTGGCCATAACAACGGCGCAAGCGCAGGACCGTAATGTGAGCCATAGACTAGAGCGCGAAAAGGCCGAAGCAGAGCGGACCGATGCGATTTATCAGCGGGCGTGCGAGGTCGAGCATGAACTCCGCGCCGAGAACGCCACCCTCCGCGCCGCACAAAAAGCCTGTGAGGCGTGCGACGAGCCCACGGCTTTTGAGGTGCGGCAGCTACGCGACCAACTCGCGGCAGCACAACAGAGGGAAGCCATAGCGATAGCATCGTGGGACGAAGAGCGAAGCCGCGCTTTGCACGAGGGCGAAAGGGTGGTCGAGTGGCGAGACCGCGCCGAACGCGCCGAAGCCGCTGAAACCGTCGCCCTCACTCATTGGAACAAGGAGTTGAAACGAGCCATGAAAGCCGAGGGCGAACTCTCCACCGAGCGGGCGCGGTTGAGGCAAGTCGCGCTCGATGCGTGCAAGTCCGCACAAACCAAGCTGTTGTTATGGTATCCAAAGGGGTATTACGTCGACCCGAACGATCTAGGAAAAATCAACGAGCAGCAGGTTGAAGCCTGCGTTGCAGCCATTGATGCAGCGATGAAGGGGGGCGAGAAATGAGTCCCGAAAAACAACGAATCGCCATCGCGGAAGCGTGTGGGATCATAAGCAAAGATCAGTGGGGACCATTGTACAAAACACCGCAAGGGATACTGAGAGATTGCCCCGACTACCTAAGTGACCTTAACGCTATGTACGAAGCTGAGGCTACAATGAATTTAACGGACAAATACCAATATGGGAAATCAATTTGCAAAATTATGAATATAGATACCGAGGGCGGATTAGATGTTGTGGATATTTACTATGCGTGCCATGCTAGTGCAGCGCAACGCGCCGAGGCTTTCCTACGTACGATTGGCGAATGGGAGATTACGAAATGAGCACGCCCACCAAAATCATTAAATTCCTGCAAAATTACAATGCATGGAGACGCGGCGACGAAACGCTAGAGATGCCACACCCTGCGGAAATTGGGAAGAATATCCAAGACGCGGTTGTACTCTTGCGCAAAAATGCCGAGCTAGAGGCTGAACTCGCCGTTGAGCGGGCGCGGCTTGACTGGCTCGAAACGCCATCAGGCATAGATTGGCAGTGGGAACCGGAGCGACTCACGGTGAGTCGCGCAAGCATTGACGCGGCGATGAAGGAGGGCAAATAATATGTATCTATCCAATCACAGTAAAAACCTCATATCGGCAGAGGAAAAAGTCGCCGAGTTGATCGCTGAGGTGGAGCGGTTGAAGCGCGCCTATGAATACGACCACAAGTGCTTGTATGAAGTGCGGGGTCGGTGTGAATTGTGGAAGCAACGCGCAGAGAAAGCCGAGGCGGAATGCTTAGAGCAAGCGCGTCTTCTCGGAAAAGGTGCGGAGCGTGAGGCTGACCTAAGAGGAAAAGTGGAACGGTTAGAGCGCGCACTTCTCACTAACGGGTCAGAACGAAGTGAAATCAAATTTTTCGAGAAACTGTCGCAAAAACATGGCATTAAGATTGATGGTTGCTATGAATAACATAGAATACTTGACCAGTGGATACTTTGACAACGCTGTTGAACGAGGGTACAACGGTGTCGGATGGTATTTTTGGGATGAAGCAGATGGTCAATATTGTTATGGGCCATACGATACAAAAGAAACTGCTCAACAAAAAATGAAAGATTATTATAATACATTATGAACGCGCCGCTTCTTTACGCAATTTTGACACTATGGTCAGTTTTTGGTTTTATCTATTATATGGCAATGATGGACGATGTGAAAGGATACAAATCAGTCATATTGTTGATTGTCGCTGGACCAATGATTTGGTTTATATACACGCTCTCCAATATATTTGGCGCGTTTCACAACTGGTTAACAAAAGAATAAATATGTTCCAATACACAAAAAAATGGGAAGATCAAAAAATTGATCCTGTTGATACGCTATATAAGATTGATCAAGTAAAATTGGTCAAATGGCTAAGGCATCTGCGTGATCTTAATCATTTATTGATGAATGATTTGCTGCGTGATGACCGTGAAAGAGAAAAGGCCAGAGGAGCATTTAATGCATATGATTGCTTGCTTGGGAACATTACGAGTGGAACAATCTTTATGAAGAATCGCTCTTGACATTCTGCGGAAAGTAATTAATTTATTCGATATGAAAGCCCCACAAGAAAAAATCAATTCAGAAATGAATATTAATCAATTTTTAATCGACCTCGCCATTTTGTCACAAAAACATGGGGTTAAGATTGAAGGCTGCGGATGCTGCGGGTCTCCCGCTCTCACTGAAATTCGCCCAGAAGAAACAAAAGACTTTCATTACATAGTTAATGATAAAAACGAATATCTAACATGGAAACAAAAACAACAATCGAATTAGATTCCAAGTGGAAGAAGCTTTGATTTAATTTAAAATATACTGTGAAACAAGACATCAATTTTAAATCATACGTAGGAGAAAAAAATCTAGTTATAGGTTCTTGGGGCAATCCTGAAGCTCCAAGCATTTATGATGATGTTATGAAGTTCTCTAACTGCGAGAACGTTTCAGTAAAAGAAGTTACAGTTTGCGGCGGGCAAGAAGATTGCATTGACGTTGTTCGCGGCAAAAATTACATTTTCCAAGATTTGAATCTTTGCCCATTAAAAAATGGCATCACTATCAAAGGAAGTGTTGACGGTTGGTATTTAAAAAACATTTTATTTGGGCGTAAAGGCGACGCTTACACTATTGAAATTGGGCAGTACGACAACTACTGGACTCCATCTACCCTACCTACCCGCAATGGTGTTATAGAGAACGTAAAAATCGCAGATGGTAGCCAAGTGGTAGTTAGAGTATGGGATGGAGAAAAGCCCCTACTTATCAACGCTCATAACGTTAAGATCGTAAAGATTCCAAAGTTCATTTGGTTCCCTTACTTCGTTTTTAGATCAATCCAAAGAAATGGTTTGAAATTCTTTAAGAAATAGGTTGACAAATTTTCCGTAAAAACATAATATATATAAATCATGAATAACATCACTACTGATCAAGCATTGGCAAATTTTGCCGCTCTTCATCGTCAATCGCGCTTGCTTCCTGAGCAGCACGAAGCTCTCAAGGAAAGCCTCATTGTTCTCGCTGGATTAGCTAATCCTGCAAACAAGAGCGAATCAAAGCTGGCCCCCGACGTTGCACTCAACAACTTCTTCCAACTTTACACTCGCGCCAACGTTACTGTTGAAGAGCATGAAGCTCTCAAGGCTGGCTTTAACCTCATTGCTCCTTTGGTTCAAGCCTCCAAAGGCTCCGAAACCACTGTGGTCGAATAAAACGTAATTAAAAATCCCTAGAAACGCCCCCAAATTGGTAATTGAATACTAGTTTGGGGGTTTTTATTTGCTCAAGTCTTGGTAATTTAAGAGCGGGCAAACAATAGGGCTAATCTTATTAAAATATGAATACTTATTTTTTATTAAATACGGTGATGCCAGTTTTACTGGTTGTTGGAGTGGTTTTCGTGTTCGTTTGGTTGCTAAATAACGATATGAAAAATGAACGAGAATCGCGTCAAATATTGCAAAGAGAAATGGACCGTTTCGAAGCTGAAAAACTATCGAAAAAACTAAAGGATTCTAAGGTCGGAATAGCAGTGAAAAAGCCCCAATCTTTCACTACTAAAAGAAAGATCCAAAAAAAGGCTTGACCCCTAACAAAAATAGGGGTAAGTTTCTTACCTGTCGGGTAGGAAAAATATAGAAGATAGATACGTAAGAATAGATAGAAGAAGAGAAGAGAGAAGATAAGAAAGAAAGCGATTTAAAAAAGAAGAAGATTTAAATCACTCCTTGCTCGGCTCTATTTTTTATTAATTTTTAATCATTCTCATAATTTTCCAGCGAATCTTTTCACCTTTCAGCTTATCTCATTATGCATCCTAGAATCTCAAGCTATCTCTTTATTTTGTTTTATTTCATTGTTGTGATTGTTCCCTTAGCTGCTGCTATGGCAGCAGTTACAGCAGTTGTAACGTTCGTCAGCTTCGTTAACACGACACTAAAGAAACTATTAGAAGATAGAGAAAATTTGTTGCTGATGCACTCGATTAGCAAAACAGTAAAAGAAACTATTAAGAAGAATACGATAGACGTTTAAGGCGCGTTTCAAAAAAATAGCTTAGCAAACTCAAAAGAACATAAGAGATTAACCATAATGCGCTAAATATGCTCTTTTATAAAACATTAATAACGCGCGCTTTATAAAACCTAAGTGTTATCCGGGTCATAGCCGGGATCAAAAATAGAGTTAACGGTCCTATACTATGAGCGCGCTTTAGTGTAAATAAGATCAAACATGAACAAGATCGCGCTAAATATAGCTTTGGTTGTTCTCTTATCTGGTTGCATGAACCGCACAGATAGTAAAGGGCAAAAAGTAAGCAGTAATGCTCCTATGTTCATAACTCCAAACACGAAAGCAATTCCCGTAAATAACCCAAAGGTGAATGAAGTTGCGCCAAATAAGCCAGCTCAAGTAACGTTCAATGCTGAGAGTTATGTAATGGTAAAAGAAAAAGATTTAAATATGTTAGTAACTCAAAAGACGAACGAAACATTATTAAATATTAAAAAATCAAACGCTAATGCGCCCCAACCAAATAAGGAGTTGAATGAAGCTATAGATAACCAGATTAAAAAATCAGTTCAGCTTCCCTCAGATAATCTTGCGGCAAATGTTATCCAGTTAGCCCCTGTAGCTTCACCCGAAAAACTTTCCAGTTCCAACGCAGTTCACCCAGTTTTTGCTTTCATTCTGGTGGCGTTAAGCATGTTGGGGTTCATCCTAACTGCGGGATATTTCTTCTTCATTAAGAAGAAGGCACTGCATGAAGACCCTACCCCCACCACCACCACCGCAGCCCCAGCTGCCTCGCCGCTACCCCCCAAGGTGGCAACCGAAACCTCAGCCGAAACCCGAGCCGAAAGTTAGATCAGCAAAGATACTCAAACTTCGCCGGATTAAAAATTAATTAAAATTCACGTCACCTCTCGGGAAACCTTGAGGTGATTTTTTTTGATTTTTTTTCAGAAAATTGCTTGACGCGCGATTAAAAATCCCTAATCTGCTCGTGTATGAATAACACATCTACCGTTACTAAGCGTGGTCGGGGTCGCCCTGCGGGCTCGACCTCTTTTGTCAATGTGAGCCTTGCTGACCTTGACCAGTTCGTTGGCACTAGCAGCGCGATTCCAGTGTCGCGCATTTGGCTCGAAAAAATGGGCTTGACTATTCAAGCGGTCCAGCGCACGATTCAAGAAAGTGAAGTTGAAACCTCTACCCCCAAGGTGGAATTCAAGATCACTAAGCTCTAACCTATACTAAAATGAAACGCTTTGCTGAATTAGTTGGACAAGAAGATGTTAAGAAGAAGCTCGGCTTCTACCTCGATGCTCATGTAAAAACACAAAAGTTTCCTTTTCTCCTACTAACAGGGGCAAAGGGAATGGGCAAGACTGAGTTCGCGAAAGAAACTGCGCGCGGCATTAACGCGAAAGATGGCGCACCTCGCGCGTTCCTCGAAATCAACTGCGGCACTATCAAGAACGCTCAAGTGTTCTTTGAGCAAGTGTTCGCTCCTGTGATTCAAGGGAACGAAGTAACGGTGCTCCTAGATGAATGCCACGCGCTCCCCAGAGACTTAATGACTGTGCTTCTTTCTGCTTTCAATACTGAGAAGTTAGATGTTAAGCAAATCAATTGGCGCGATGGGATGTACGAGTTTAACTTCAAGTTGCAAAGCTTTATGCTTGCGACTACTGAGGCTGACAAACTGTTCTCTCCTCTCAAAGATAGACTCACTCCTGTGGACTTTCAACCGTACACGATTTCAGATGTTGCTAAGATCATAGAGAGGTCTCTCCCCGACATTAACTTTAAAGGTGACGTGTTGGAAAAGATCGCTGCTACTGTTCGTGGCAATGCTCGCTCTGCGGTTCAGCGTTCAAAGCAGATTGAGCTTTACTGTGAGACCAAAGCTAACAAAGACTTTGGAACAAAAGAATGGAATGATTTGTGCGATAAGATCGGTATCAATCCATCTGGCTTAAACAACACTGAGATTCAAATTCTTCGCGCTCTTAAAGATCGTGGGGACTGCTCGCTCAACATGTTGTCGGCCATCACTGGTATGAGTCGCTCCGCATTGCAACGAGATTCCGAAATCTTTTTGCTTCAAAAGGGGTACATGAAAATTGAAGGTACTCGCAAGCTCACTGCGGCAGGAACAAAAGCCTTGGAAAATCTTCAGAAAAAGGCTTGACGAATTGAGAGTGTTAGGGTAGATTGTAGGAGGGGAACATAAACGAGACTGGGCAACCTGCGTAGTGGTGGCCCACCAATTTAACATGAAAAAACATAAAGTTGCAATATGGGTTGAGGATGGCATGATACAAGGCGTGCGCGCCTCTTTGGATATTGATGTAGAAGTTATCGACGTGGACTTCGGCGGGCAAGATAGAACAGGTGCCGAACTTAAGTGGGACACTTATCAAACTGAACTTCCTTTCTCTATTTTTTAATATGAAAACATTCCGAGTACAATTCCTAGACGACATCTCAGCCGAAACTGAAGAAGAAGCTTACGCTATTCTTCTCGAATCGCTTGCTAGCATGGCGCAGTACCAAGACGCTACAGCGTTTCAGTTCGAAGAGGTCGAACACAAAACCTACCAGACACATTAAAAAAAGTAAAGGTGAACTCTATAAGGGTAAATATAGAGTTCAAAGCTGAATCAATAATGAGTTAATAGTAAATAAATAAGGGTTAAGGTATATATATTAATTTGATTGAAAAAAAGCTGCGGTAACCGGGCCAGGCCCGGCGCCTTCTATATAGCACTATAGTTAGCACTATATAGGGGCGGGGGAGATTTATATATTATAGCATCTTTTTTTTCCTGAGCAGTATAATTAAAATTATAAAGAAAAGGAACAGTTGAAATTCCAAGGGGAAAATGGGGGCGCTGTCACCGCCCCCGATTGCTTAGGCAGTTACCAACTCGGGCTTGAGGTCAACGGTGAGGTTGAGACCCGCGAACGGGTCAAGGATGCCGTGCAACGCTTGACTCCGCTTGGGCAACGCGATCAGGTTCCCTTTGTAAACCTGAGTGAATGCGTTGTGAAGACTCCAGAGGTTGCGCGGGGCGAACTCCTCATGAAGAGGCTTTTCCCATTGGTCAAGAACGTCGGCAATCATAGTTTTGCCAACCGCGCCAGCACGATAGCCGCGCAGGATAAGAGTGCCCGCCTCGTCATCGGTCAACGGGGTTGCCTCATACTTAGCTACGCGCGTAGCCTGCTGGTTCCACATATCGGACAGCGCACCAATTCCACGCGAAACGATTTGCGGTAGGTCGCGCAGCACGTTGCTAGTGTGACGGCGAGCAAAAACAATTTCGTTGTGGAAAACAAGGTTGGAGCAGACAAACGGAGCATTGCCAGCGCAGAAGCCAGCGGGGAAGCATTTGTCGTGCGAGTTGCGCAAACCAACAACGGTGCCAGACGAGCCAGCACGCCCCATGTCCACCTCAAAAAGACCAAAGTAACGTTGACCGAAGCGAGCGGTCGTATGGATTTCCTGCTTGATAGCAAGGTTCGCATTTTTCATTTGGTCGCGGAAAATCGAAACGAGGTCAGCGTGAGGGATCGGCTGATACGTTTCGGTAGCGTTAGGAGTCGAAACCTTGGCGAGATTGGCAAGGCTGATTTCGGAGTTGTCTGCACCGCAGACACGCAAGTTGATAGCATTCATGTTTTTGTTTTGTTTGGGTTAATCTGACAAAGGGAAGCGTGAGGATATTCGCGCAGAGTTCAAGAACTTTTTTGATTATTTTTTACGGCCCAGTCGCGGGCGTAGGCGTCGGACTCAACGACTTTATCGTTGATCCACTTGGCGAACGCGTCCGCGTCCTTGATTTCAACACCAGGGATGTTGTAGCTGTAAGCGATACTCTTCAGAGTTCCGCGCATTGCACCGTACAGGATAGGATAGGCTACGTCTTGATTCATGAGTGGAGCTTAATGGACGGAACCGCACTTGCAAACTTTTTTTTGCTTTTTTTTACAGATAACTGCGAACAATTTTCGTGCCAACTGAATTTTAATTCGCACTTGGCATGGAAATTTATTTACGAAAAGTGCTTGACAGGGGGGGCGCCGGGCCTGGCCCGGATTGTATATAGCGCTATATATAATTTTATATAGCGCTACACATAACCAGACTATGTTAAGGCTTAGAAAGTTGAGCCATCAACAGTGATTAAAACCTTGTCAACAAATTCCCCCGCTTCTGCAAGTGTGGTGGTCTCGTCAGTGAGGGCGCGAACCGCTTTAATCAAGGCGACTCTATTAGCCTTGCCATTGGCGCAACTGTAACCCTCATCAAAAATTGATGCGATTGCAAAACGAATATCGGCGTGGTCAAGGTCGCGCAAACGCGATTTGGAGCTAACTGCGGGCAAGGGGTCCATTTCAATTTCAATGTCCTTAGCTTCAAAGCCTGTTTTGAGAACAAAGGCGTCAATGATGTCGTGTCTGTTAATGAGGAGTTTCATGGTGTTATCGTTTGAGTATGTTGTGATTTTTCAGGTGGCTCTCGAATTCGGCAAGCAATTTCTTTTTGTCGCGAGTGCGGGAACCGCACAGTTTGCGAACGTTTTCCGAGACGGAGCCGTGTGAGCTTTTCAGCCCCAGAGTTTCAAGCTTAAGCGCGCCTTTCATGGCGAGCAAGCGATAAGCAAAGATAGAGGAAGGAGTGTCAGCGATCATGAAGTTAAGAGTGGCGGTCTTTTCGCGAACTGCAAGATTTATTTTCAATTATTAAAATTTTCTGCAACAACGGTAGCAACTGGACAGAATTTTTCGTGAAGACTGCGGGCAAAGTAACATTCGTTGCGGTCGCTATTCCAACCAGTAAAAGTGAACTTGCGCCCACCGTAACTTAAAACTTTTCTGCATATTTTTGCAACGTCATCCCATCCGTTTGGGACTTGGATCATAAGAAATTCGCGCGCAATGTCTGGGCGGTGAGAGTAAACAACTGCGATTTCGTTCGGAACAATAGTGGCTTTCATGGGGCAAGACTCAATTTAAATTATAAAAAAGTCAATTCTTTTTTTTATTTTCTTCTCTTTCACAAAAATCTTTTTCTTCTTTTGTCAATTTCTTGTTGACAACGATCTTTTGACCACCAAACACTTCATCTCCACCATCAGAACTCAAGATGGTGCTTGGAGCGTGCTTGCGAATGAGCTTATAGAACTCAACCACAACACTGTCATATGGTTTGCGAGCAGTTTTGCAAAACTCAAATTCACTTGCACCCTTGTAAACAACAGCAGTTTCGTGCGAATCGTCGCCGATACCATTGAATATGATGTGCCGAGTATTAAAAACTGGCTTGCTCCCAATGTTACCATTGGCATCACCCAACGGCACATTTGAGTCTCTAAGCATTTTCTTTACATCATCAGTCAATGCAGCCCATTGACTATCAGTGAAAGCAGGTTTGTTTTTAAAATAATGTGTGTAGCCCATATAGAATAGATTGATTGTTTTTTAATCTTTTTTATCGCACTGCAACTTTCAGACCGTCGATGGTTGGTGTGATTGAAAGACTTTGAGTCTGATAAACCTTTCCTACCTTGAGCATCCACGGCTCAGGATGAGCGTTCAAGCACTTCAACCAATCTTTCGGTGTAGGAATGAAACCGCAATCTTCCATTAGATGTTGCTCTGCGATCAGCTTGACAGCGATAGCTTGATCGCGCGAATTGTAAACGGCGTGACCAAACTTCTCGACTGCCCACTGAATGCCTGCGCTATGGTGGCGCAATGCACGATGCGTCCAATCTCCGGTATGCACTTTCGTTTCGTCAAACCAGTCGTGAATAGCAATGTAGTCTTGCCATTCCCCGCCCCATTTGCGAGCAGTTGACTCAGCGTGTTTGAGTGGTGTCATTTTAAGTTTTATTCGGCAATTTCCAAGTCACCATTCTCACCGTCACCTTGGGTGCGAGCCATATACCATGAACTAGCCGTGGCGGTTTTTTTCAATAGGTCATACAAAACATCGTCGCCATAGTCGCTGCCGTCACCAGCACCGCTATAACCATACGCTTCCCAAGCCCAACCTTCAATTTCTTGTTCAAACTCGGTGTTGCTCTCAAACCCGTCTTGTCCATTAACATACACACTCAGATAGCCTTCGTCGCTACCTCCAGAGAATTTAAGTTCAATCTGGGATATACCCAGAGAAACGGCTTTGTCATAGATTTTCTTGCTTAGTGGTTGGATATTCATATTCTGTTAGTATGGTTAATGTTTTTGAAAAGTAAAGAATAAAAAAGAAAAAAGTTGGGGGAGGGGATCGCTCCCCGCCCCCTTCCCAGTGGTGATTATCCTAGTGGTTTGGTCTAACGGCTTGCGCCTCCCATTGGGCTTGCGCCACTCACTAGATACACCTGTTCCCTTGCGGAAATTTTAATGTGGTGGCGGTAGTTTTCAACCGCTAATACCCAGCGCTAGGAAGGGCTGCTCCATACTTTGCTTCACCACAAAATGGTGCGGGGGAGTAGGGCTCGCCTACATCCTCGTCTGCCGACGAAATCCTCAATTGGACGATCCCCCGCTTAAACCCGCCTGCGCCTAGAAGCATTTCTGCTTACTCGGGTGAACCCGCATTCAGCACAGGAGGGAAGTTGATTAAAGAACTAGGCAGAGAATAGGGAATGAAGAGAGGTGTGCAAGATTTATTTTGATTATTTTACATCTTTCGCGAATCAATTTCCGTGCCAACGTTATTTTTATTTGCGTTTGGCATGGAATTTTATTTGGAGAAAAGGCTTGACAAGGGGCGCCGGGTCTGGCCCGGTGGCTTATGATGTTGGTTTCATGCTATTATTTGTGATTTATTTTTTATTTATTGCGAGACTTTTTGGGAGTAACGAAGGAGACGCAGCGAACACGAAGTTTATGCTCGGCGCGTTCAGCTCGCGTTACGGCAGCGTCATACATATTGGTAACGTGGTCAAAGGTTTTTTTTAAGATTCTGAATTGTTCTTCGGCTTTATCGGCGCGGTCTCTGTTCGCGATAAATAGCTCTAAGTAATGCGCGGCCCACTTGCTTTCGTTATCGCAATCCAAACGGAGTTGGTTGCGCTCAGCAATAACGACTTTCAAGCTCTCCCAAATGGCGGGCTGGAGTTTTTGTGATTTTGTTTTCATGTTATTAACAATAGCAGAGTTTTTATTGATTGCAAGACTTATTTTACTTTGATGATGCGATCTTTGTTGGTAGCGAGTTGAGCTTCCCAAGCGGCAACAATTGAATCGACTGCAAACTTGTGCTCGTCTTCTGTTAGTCGCATAGCAGCGCAAGCCTCGTCAAGCTCAAAGACAAGATTGCCGATTTGAACGCCAGTAATGTGTGATTTAGTTTTCATAGTTAGTTAAGATAGTGCTTATTTTTTAATGAGGGCAAGACTTATTTTAAATTTGAGCGTAGATTTTTTTGCCGTGAATAGCAACGTAGCGGGCATTTTTAATTGGCGACCCATCTTTTGCAAGCACAAAAGTTGAGAATTTGTAAGGGTTGTAAGTTACCTCAACAGAATTCTCGGGGATAATTTGACTAATTCCTGTGTGCAGGTAGTTGTTCCAATCGCCGCTTACCCATGCGTGAACGTTCTTGCGCCGATTCTTCAGCACTCTCTGCCGCCCCGCTTCGCTAACGTGGAACGTGGGGTTGTCAAGAGCAATCGCGGGAGCGTGAGCAACAACTTTCCCACCTACTCGCACCGATAACATTTTCGCCCGAAGGTTAAAGTAGACTTGTGTTTTAGGTTTCATGATTAAAATTCTGATTAAAAAATGACGAGACGCAAGAACAAAATAACGAAAAACAAAAGAATAAATACGAAATAGTAAATACGTTAATAGTAAATAAGGCTTGACAGCCCCAAGATTGGGGAATTTTCCCCACCCCCACCGGGCCAGGCCCGGTATACAATTGTATATAAGCTATATACAACCATATATAAGCTATATAGTTTCGGTGGTGTTTAATGAAGGGCAAAAAAAAACCTCCCCACGCCGCAAATTCTCTTTGCGTACTATTCCACCGAAAAATTGATATAGTTAGCCGTGAGCTAAACAATTTTCATTTGTAGAATATATGATTTCCGATTTTCGTTGTATATGCAAGTTTTTTCGCCCAACTAGGGGAAACTTTTTCGGCGTGGTAATGAGTCGCGCCGTTTGTATAATTTGATTTATTTTTGACTAAAGTTAAAGCCTCGCGCCATTTGGGATGACGTTTGGCAATTTCAATTCCTCGCTCAGTAGAAACTTTATTCCAACACGAGAATTGTTTTGGAGCTAAGCAAACGGAAATTTCCGTTTTATTCTTTGCTCGGTTGGCGATAACTTCGCGAACCGCTGCCATTGCGCGGGCGTCGCTCTCTCCGCCCGCTTCCAAGATAAGAGTTGCCGCAACGATTTCCCGAGCGGAGATTTCCACCTTGTCGCTTTGCGCGTTTAAAGACGAAACTAAAAAAGTAAAGGCAAAGAAATGTTTGAGTTTCATGAGATTATTTACTTAACTCCGAAACAAGCTGATTCGGCGTAAATTTCCGCACTCTCTTCCATTTTCACAAGCTCGGAATTGAGTTTTTGGCGAAACGCAAGGGCGTGCTCGGGGCTAACGTCAACAGGGAGGCAAAATTCGATATGACGGAATAGCAGGCTTTCCATCGCCGCTTTGATGTAAACATCTTTGATTTGGTTTTTATTCATGAGACAGAGTATGGTGATTTTTTTTAAAAAAGCAAGATTTATTTTCGCTTTTTTTATTTTTATTTTCTGAGGTAATTCGCGATTTCCTCGGGAGTTGCGCGGCGAAAATCTTTCGCTACTGAAACGTTGGCGAGCAAACCGACCGACGATTTGTGGTGGCGGTGTTCTACTTTTTCGCCGCTTACCTTGACGATTCGTTCAACGCGAGCGTTAGCGAGGTGAAAGTAGAGGTAACCTTTTGTGATTTTATTTTCCATGCCCTGAAGATAGCAGAAAACTAATTGCGCACAAGTTTTATTTCGTTTATTTTAAAAAAGAATTCTCATGCCAAGTGATTTTTAATTCGCAGTTGGCACGCAATTTTATTTTGAAAAAAGTTCTTGACACGTATCCGCCGGGCCCGGCCCGGATTGTATATAGCACTATATAGATTTGTATATAGCGCTATGTATTATTTTTTATTTAAAAATATTAGATTGCGCCCGTGCGAGCGCAAACCGCGCTTGCTCGGATGTTGGCAACGGTAGCCGATTGAAAATTTGAGCCTTGCGCTCGCAAGTCGCGCGGAGGCTTAGAAGAAAACAAACCGCGCCCAAACATCTCGTCCCATACTTTGGGCGTCGTGCCCGTCATTACAAACTCGCGCTCGCCTGCGCTAAGAAGGGGAAAAGCGTCTTGCACCAAAGTGCCGTTTTCCCATGCGCGCGACGCGGCGATAAATTCGTCTCGCGTCATTGGCAAATCCATTTGATAAATTTTTCCGTTAAATTGGCAGCGTTTGGTGAGTAACATGATAGAGATAATGTTGATTTTTTTGTTTCGCGCAAGGTTTATTTTAAAAGAAACGAAAGATTTATTTCGTGAATTCAGAGTTGGCGAACGTCACGTCAGACGCTGCGTCAAGAAAGTAAGCGGCGCGGGCTGCGTCATCGGCGAGGCGGTCGTTTTCGGCGCGGTGAATAAGCGCCCGCAGGTCGCAAATTACAGAGTCAAGGCGAACGTCAATGCCGTCGCCTAGTTGCTGCTCGCGCAACGCGCTTAAAACGAGGGAGGCTTCATCGACTGACATTAGGAGGTGAATAGGATTCATGAGACAAAGAATGATAGTTTTTCGCGTGCGGTCAACTTTTATTTTTAATTATTTTAAATTATTTTCGGGACAATTCTCATGCCAACTCATTTTTATTCGCACTTGGCACGGAAATTATTTTTGATTTTTTTGCTTGACAGGCACCCGCCGGGCCGGGCCCGGATTGTATATAGCACTATATACTTTTTGATACAGTGCTGTATGTAGTTTGATAAAGCGCTATGTAGTTTTCTACATAGCGCTATGTAGTTTTATTTATCGCCCTCTATTGCAAGCGAAGTTGGAAATTTGCGCGAGATTAAAGGATTTGTAAGCGTGACCGTCAACGGCGCTTTCTCCAGAATCGTTATTGGTTTTAACGGTAACAAACTCCTCTCCGTTTTTAGACGTTACGATGCTGCGCGAGGAATGCACGCCCCATGCTCGCTCCCCGAAAGGGAGATAACCCACGACGCCATTGCGACGCGAGACGGTTCCATCTTTCTTTGTGTAGTCGAAGGCGACAATGGCAGCGCCGTTTTTGACGATTTTTTCAATTTGTTCTTTGAGGTTCATAATGTAAAAGTGTTTTTAAAACGTTAAGGTGTCAAGGTTTTATTCCGCGTTTTTGTCGGAAAATTTTTCAGCGAAGGTTTCGGCATCACGCTCAAATTCAGCGAAGCTGTCGGAAAGCCATTTTCTAATAGCCTCGTGATGTTCGAACGGAACTAGCGCGCTAGTGATAGGGCCAAATTCAGCGAACAGTTTGACACGTTGGGCGAGGTAAGTAGCTTGTAATTGTTGTTTGTTCATTGGGGAAAGTATGTCTGTTTTTTTGCTTTGTGCAAGTTTTATTTTAAAAGAATCAAAAGATTTTTTTAGCTAACGTCGTGATAATGTTTTTGTTTTCCATGTAACAGAGAATGACAGAAATTCTCGTGCGGTCAACTTTTATTTTCGTTTTTTTTTATTTATTTCGCGCACAATTCTCGTGCCAAGTGCATTTTCTTTTTCGGTTGGCATAGAACTTTTTTTCGCTTTTTTTCTTGACAGCACCCGCCGGGCCGGGCCCGGTTTTATCGCCTTGTCAAGCTTTTTTTTTATTTTTTATTTAAATTTTTTTCTTGACTTTTTTTATTTTCGCGTCAAACTTCGCGCAATTTTTCGCAACGCGAGAAAAAACGTGTCAAGCTTTTTAATTCGCACAAAGTGATTTTTTATTCTTTTTTTTTCGGCACAGTGTGCTAGTTTATCGGCATGAAAAATATTTTAAATTTTCGCGATGGGTTCTCAATCGAGGTGGACGTTTTCGGCAACGTGCAAGGGTGGGAGAACCTAGGCTACGTGAACAGTTTGCCACAAGCGGACACAAACGCGTTATCCTTGCGCACCAAAGGAAAAAAAGAGTATCGTTCTAATCGTTCGCGTAACGTTGACCTTTTTATTTGCCCGCAGGAAAAGCTTACTTACATAGTTGACTCGTCTGGCTGATTTCTTTTTTATTCTCTCATGAAACTCAATCTCTTATCTGTTGGTAACGACGCCAAAACAAGCAAGGGCGAGGCGTTCGGTTGGCTCACCGCGATTCTTTACCTTGCGCCCGCGCGTCAAGCAGGTCGTGGCGAAGTGTGCGCGCATCGTTCAGTAGGTTGCACGCTGTCGTGTCTTTACACCGCTGGTCGTGGGAAAATGTCTAACGTTAAGAAGGCGCGCATTCGGAAAACGCAACTGTTCTTTGACGATTTCGCAACGTTTAACGCGTTACTAATGGCAGACATTCGTGCGTTCGTTGCGTATTGTGAAAAACAAAAGATGCGCGCTTGCGTGCGCTTAAACGGAACGAGCGACATTTCTTGGGAACGTCTCGGAGTGTTCGCCGCGTTTCCTTCTGTTCAGTTCTATGATTACACCAAGTCGCCTATTCGTGCGTTACAATTCGCAAGGGGTGCAATGCCAACGAATTACCATTTGACCTTTTCACGTAGCGAAGGCAATGAAGTGTTAGCCTTAGACGTGTTGCGTGCTGGTGGTAACGTTGCGGCTGTATTCGCAAACGCATTACCTGAAACGTGGAAAGGTTTTAAAGTTGTCGATGGCGACAAAAGTGACTTGCGATTCGCAGACGCGCGCAACGTTGTCGTTGGTTTAAAAGCAAAGGGTGACGGAAAAAAAGATTTGACAGGATTCGTTATTCAGTAAGGGAAAATCTAATGACCTCAGAACTTTTCCCACTCGTCTTGTTCTTTCTGGTCTTGTTCGTGCTACTAACAAACAAACGGAAAAAAAAATGAAATTGGCGCTTGCAATCTAATGCGAGCGCCCTAGTGTTTTCGCATGGAAAATAAAAATCAATATGACTTCTGGAACCGCGCAATCGCTGGCATTCCTACGAACGCCACTCAAACGGAATTTGCTAAGCAAGTTGCCCAAAACGTTTTTGAGATTCGCTTAGCGGATTTCGACGGTGACGTTAAGCGTGCGCAGAAACACACCGTTGCGAAATTGCGTTACGATGAAGATTTCTGGGGGGATGCAGAATGGGAGTGGCGCAATCGCCAAATTGAAGACCGCGCGGAGATGGCGGCGGAAATGCGCAACGAGTAACGGGGAGGGGAGGGGAGGGACACCCTCCCCTATTTTTTAAAAATCGCGGACCGTTTTTGCCGGGCCTTCGGGGGGGGGTGGTATTTAGTTCGCTCTACTACCATTTATACCATTCTAATTCTCTTCTTCCCCTCTCTACGCCTTCTTTACTATGCTATAAAACCCTATCTTAACCCCAAAGCCTCTTAAACGAGGCGTTATCTCTTGGTGAAAACAAGAGACACTAACATAATGGATAATAACAAAACAATCATTAACCAATCTGATTCGGCGCTTCTCTTCTTCACGAAGATCTTTACACTACCCCCTCCCCATTTATAGAAAATGGGAGAAATGACCCAATCTTTTTCTGCTTCACGAACCGGGAACCGGGGAGACCCCCTCTAGTTCACCTTTAATATGGAAGATCATGTAATTTTTTTAATTAAGCGGTTGATTTCTCTTTCATCGAACGGAAAGAGGTCGTCGCCAAGGTACTCTTTCACTTGAATGTAAGTGGGCATTTCATTCGTAACTGCGGGACTTAGGAAATTAACCTTTAAACGATTTTGCTTAACGGGTAAATTATCAAACAGATAAACTCTATCAGCAGGCTTCAAATCAATAGTGTAGCCCCCGCGAACGTGTTCGCGAGCCCAAATATCGCCAATGTCGAAGCCTAAGTCGAAAACCTCATTCATTTTTATTGCATAATCATAAATAGCAATGGTTAACATGCGCACTTCTCCGATCTCGCGGAGTTTAGCGAGAAACTCTTTTGCGCCCGGTCTCATGCTCACTTTAAAAATTTCATCTTGTACAGTAACGAGCACTGGATCTACAGTTGGTTTTTGCCAACTCTCGTAAGTGTGAATTAACGTCTCGTCCAGATCAACGAATATATATGGTTTCATAGGTGTTAATAAGCCATCTTGTTTGCGGCGTTTGCTAACGCAACCCAAAAGTTTCTCCAAATTTTGTGATAAAAGAAGCTGTAAAACTTAGTGTAAAAGAAATATTTATTAATCCACTTGCTTTGCTCTTTTTTTATTTTTTTCGTAAATTCTATTTCGCGAGCTTTTCTTTCCGCATTATCTGTCTTTTCAAATTTAAATAGTTCAATTTTTTGAAGTTTGCCCTCAGTGAAAATAGCTTTAAATTCTACCCAGCAATCCCACTTATCTTGAACACTGCTAAGGTATTCATAGAAAAAAATCTCACCGTGGAAATTTACTTTCTCAAAATATGGGTCTTCCCTTTGCAAGCGACCGATTCTATCGGGGAAGCTCTTGCCTTTTTTATCCCCCTCTATCCATTTTGAGATTTTATGTTTTTCTATAAACAGTTGGTCATCTTGGATAACGTAAAGTGACATAGTGCGATCCAAATCTTTAGTTTGAAACGACAAGTTATTTTTAATAATACCAAGGCTAATCATTTCCTCAGAAAAAGGAAGATTGCCTGAAACAGAGATATTGTCGAACATGCCCATATTATTTTTTTGTTAATTTAAATGCCCCGTCAGATTGCTCGGTCCAGATGATTTCATCGCCAACTTCCCAGCCTAAGTTATCCATGAAGACTTGAGGAATCTCAATGAATTGGTCGCCATTGTCAAGAGTTTTTACCGCAACAATAGCTTTCTTAGCAAAGATTTCGTCCCAATTGTTTTTAAATTCATCTTGGGAGATAGAAAATGGTCTGGGTTTTGATCCTTTGCCGTTCATACATTAATTATAATTCTGATAGTCAGGATAATCAAAGGATTTTTCGAGAAACTCTTGCAGCTCTTTGCTGAATTTGTTATCGGCAGTGACCGAATCAAACCAAATGTTGCGCTTTTCCAATTCTTGGAATACTCTATTATGAATAGCATCAAGGTCTTCCATCCAAATTTCGCGGTTTAATTTTAATTTATTTTTAGATTTCATGTTACGGATACTATAGAGAATTGTTTATCGTTGTCAACGTTAATTACTAAAGGTTTATTATTTACCAGATACGCTTCGTCGCAGATAGAAGCATTCGCGAAAATTGTTTTTGGTGTAACATGGCTAGTTCCGCCCGAAAAATGTATATGCCCAAACAAATGAAGTTTCGGTTGTATTTTTAAAGTTGAGTTAAGTAAGTCAGCGCAGCCAACACTTTTATAAAGGCCATTTCCAGCTGGAGCAGTGTCGCAAATTTTATAGGGAGGGCCATGAGTGATCAAAACATCAGTTCCTTGCGGAATAAGATCCCAATGCTTCTTGATTTTCTCGCCGCGATCACGATTAAAAGCCCAATTAAAAAAAGTTGGCTGCACGGGGCTACCCCAAAACTTCAAGCCCTCCAACTCGATGCCAGAATCTTGGAGGTAATGCACGCCAGCAGGCATCATTCTTAAAAAAGAATCTATGTCTGATGGATTGGCTTGCTCAAAGTAAAGATCGTGATTTCCAGCAATAAAAATTTTATGTTTGTGTGGGTGCGTGCCAAACCAATTAACGAATCTTAATGCGTCAATGTATCGGCCATGCGAACAGAAGTCTCCGCAGTGAATTAAAATATCACCATCTGGAATTTGCATTCCGAGATGTTGGCCATGCGTGTCAGAGATTACAACTATTTTGGTCATAAAATAATCTTACCCTAATAATTTGATTTGTCAATAGCTTTGAAACAAAAAAGTGTAAATTATTAGGATGGAAAAAGAATTCAATGGGTTTATTTCTGATAACTCAGTGCTCATTGTCGCTGCGGTAGCTTCTTTGCTTTTTAAAGAATTTATAATTAATATTGTTAAAAGCCTTGTTTTTAGAATGACGTCTGGTTTAAAAGAGGATGATGTTCTTATTTTTTGGGACGGGTCGAAGAGCGTAGCTAGAATTGTGCGTATCGGCTGGATGTCAACTACCTTATTTATATATGATGTTAGTGCGGAAGGAGTCGTTACTGGCGGTCACAGGATAACGATGCAAAATGTTAAATTTGAGAATGTTAAGTTGCTCAAGAGATTGTCTATGATTGACGAATGCGACTTGAAAACATTCAGGAAAGACAAATAATAATTTGCCATGCCTTACGTTTCTTACAACAACATCAGAGCTTTAGTCTCAAATGGAGATTCGCAGAGCTTATCGACAGGATCGTATAATATTTTATACGCAACGAATTTTAGCGCAAGTAACACAACTCAATTAAAAATAGTTAAAAGAATTGGCCAACAGCTTGATTATTATATTCAAACAGGCCCGAAAAGCGCATCAATCTCAACTTCAGTTATTCCCGTAACTGGCGCAGGGTTCAATCAATTTACTGGATTTTTAGCTTTAACTGGAGATTTCACAAGCGGTTCATACATTCAAGTTCCTAATTACAGATTCGATAAATGTTTCTTAAAGTCATTTGGATTTTCTCTTGAGCCTTGGAAACCCGTTACGGTGGAAATGCAATTTGATTCTTATGGCATGGCTACTGGAAACGGAATAGATCCTCACGCTGGCCAAGAAGCGCTTCAAACAGGAATTGTTTCTCCATTAAGGGGAATGAGCGTTACTCTTACCGCTGCGAACTTTGCTCAAACCATTAACCAGTACGAAAATTTAAATTTTAACGTAGAAGTTGATCGCGCTGCAAATTTTGAAATCGGCCAGATCTATCCTACTAAAGTGAGCGTTTCGAAAATTACAAAATCATTGCAAATTAACGGCATATCCAATGCTTATTGGCTTTCTGATTATGAGCCTAATACCACCGTATCTGTGACAATAGGGATGCCTGATGGCAATTCCTTTTCAGTCGCTGGAGTGTTAAGCTCGCAGAGCTTATCGGTAGATGGTAATGGTGTAGCAAAAGGAGGACTACAGATAATCGAAGAGATGGTATAACTTTATGGCAAAAAAGCCCAAAAAAACAAAGTCAGCATCTATGGAGTTAGTTATTCCGCAGATGAAAACGCAGATTAAATTCAAGGAACGCAAGTTCAAGTTCACTGAAAAACAACAACAGCTATTAAAAATACTTCTAGCAGACGAAACTAAAATAGTCTTTATAGCTGGGCCAGCGGGCACCTCAAAGACTTTCATGGCAGTTTACGGGGCACTTAACCTTATAGACAACAATGAAAAAGACATTATCTATATCAGAACTATCGCTGAAAGCGGCGAAAAATCTCTTGGCTCATTGCCGGGAACAGTTGGTGAAAAGTTTCAGCCGTATCTCCTGCCTCTTGAAGACAAAATTCAAGAAATGATCGAACCTACTGATGCTCATCGTTTAAGGGATGACGGTAGAATCTCTGCAAGTCCTGTTAACTTTCTCAGAGGTAGCACTTTAAGAGATAAAATAGTAATTGCAGATGAAGTTCAAAATTTTACATTCAGGGAGATCACAACTCTTCTTACCAGAATTGGGGAGGGGAGTAAAATCTTTCTCTGCGGAGACTTTATGCAGTCAGACATTAAAGGCAAAAATGGATTTTACGATTTTTATAATTTATTTGCAGACGAAGACTCCGCGCAGCATGGGGTTTTCTCATTTGAATTCTCGGAAGAAGATATCAAAAGAAGCGAAATCCTAAAATTCATTGTGAAGAAAATTAGAAGCATTAGCTCAGTATAATACGTAAAGCGCGCAAGCTAACGAGTGTTAACAAGATAATTGAAATTTAAAGACGCGCGTTTACAATATTAGTAAAGCTGGAAAGTCTCAGCGATCAACTCAACAAATTAAAAATTAATAATATGGCAAGCGTTTTCTGTACAAATTGTGGAGCGAAGCATGAGTATGCTGGGTTTGCCCCGAATTTCTGCTCAAAATGTGGAGGTTCGATTAGTGGGAAAGTCTCAGCTCAATTGCAGAAAAAGTCAAATAGCATAGCGAGATCTGATGATGTAGAAGAAGAGTCAGAAGACAATACAAATATAGATGAAGTGCCAAGTATCAGCAAACTTGATGTGGAAATAGAAATGGACGGCGGCTTTAGAGCTTTTAATTTGGAAGATTTATCGCGCAACCCTCAAGCTGGAGCAAGAAAATTTGCTCCAAAAAGAGTTGGTGGGATAGGCGGCTTATCACCCACTAAATATGGAAGCACAAAAGCAAGAGAAGATTAAGTACGAAGATAAGCACGAGGTTATTGACAAAATTATACAAAGGCACAGGTATATCTGGCAGCTTAAAGCTATTGCTTGGATGGACTATGAGGACGTTGCTCAAATTATTCGTTTCCATATTTCTAAAAAATGGAAAATGTGGAAGCAAGAGCGCCCACTTGAACCTTGGATAGCGCGCATCACAGTTAATCAAATTAAGAATCTTCTTCGAAATAATTATTCAAATTATGTTCGCCCATGTTTGGCTTGTAAATTTAATATGGGCAATGAGCCTCCAGCTTGTTCGATAACCCCAAGCGGAAGGCAGTGCAGCGAATGTCCGTTGTATAAAAAATGGGAAAAAACAAAGAAGTCCGCATACGATGTGAAGCTTTGCGTGTCTATAGAAAATCACTCGGAGTCTGTGCATGGGATGAGAGACGCGAATTTCGATATCCTGTCAAGCGCCCAAAGACTTCACGAAGAGATGAAGCATCGTTTAGCTACAAAACAATATAAAGTTTATTCAAGACTTTATATCGACGGCGCGGACGAGGAAAAGGTTGCAATGGAAATGGGATACAAAACAAACGAAAAGGGGAAGAAGGCTGGTTACAAACAAATCAAAAATTTGAAAAAACTATTCAAGCAGGTAGCTACTAAAATTCTACAAGACGAGGACATTTTAAGTGGCCAACGATAAAATAAGTTTTAGCGACGAAGATAAAAAGAAGATCGTGGAAATTGCGAAAGAATTTCCTGATTTAAATACTATCACGCGCAAATTCTTTAATGATGAAAATCTGGATGGCAGAACCAAGCAAGGAATCGCGATTAGGTCTTTGCTAGCGTCGAATAAAATACAATATAAAACTTCTAAGTACGAAAAAATTGGAGAATTGCCTCTCAGTCCAGAGCAAGAGCAATTCATTGAAGATCAGGCTGGTAACGGAATCTCAGCTTTAAGAATTGCGGAACTTCTTTACCCAGATCGCCCAATCTCGGCAATGGGATTAGAGCACAGAACTGTTGGCGCTCATATTAGAAACTCTGACTGCGAAAATAAAGCTGTATCCGACGACGCGATGTTTGTAAAATATCAAACGCCGCGCTCGATAGAAAGAGTTATAAATAGAATTAACGAAGCTACTGGCGAAAAGATAAATAAAGAGAAGTTTAGTAGACATCATAAAATATGCGCCGAAAAACTGTCTATTAATCTAATAAATTCAAGATTTCAAAAAATTATCAATTGCTATACGTCGCAAGAGGATAGGAATATATTTGAGCAAGAATTTATTCGCATGACATGGGATAAACCAGATCTAACTGCGGACGAAGTTAATTTGTACATGAACGTTTGCAAGGAAATTATCAATCTAGAAACTATCTCTCGCCATTTGGACAAGCTCAATAAGATGTTTGAGGAAACTCAAGAGCAAAATGAAATGAGTATTCGTTTAGCTGAAATTATCAAAGCTAAAAGTGGTGAGTACCATCAATGTGAAGGTAGAGTGGAAAGTTTAATTAAAAAATTACAAGGAGATAGGCGCGAAAGAATTTCGTCTAGACAAAGGGAAAATGCTTCTGTTCTTTCTATTGTTCAACTGTTCCAAGATGAAGAAGAGCGCGGCAATATGATCAAGATTGCTGAAATGCAAAAATTACTCGTTACAGAAGAGGGCAAAAAAATGGAAAGTATGGTGGAGTGGAAGGCTCGTATCCTAGGAATATCATTAGATGATGCAGTCTAACAACTCTAACCATTGCAAAATATGCAACAGTTCCTTCGTTTCCGAAAGAAGCTTGCACGCGCATTTAAAAAAACATAAGATCGGAATTGATGAGTATTATGTTACGCAGTATCCCAGAAAAAACCTATTAACAGGTACTTACTTACAGTTTAAGGATAAAGAGTCTTACTTCGAAAAAGACTTTGAAAACAGAAAGCAGCTTTTAAGATGGTGCGAGATAGAGTCTCCAGAAAATGTTAAGCAACAGATTAAAAAAATGTTAGCTTACAGAGTTAAGAGCAAAGATTTAAAACGCTCCCCTTGCCATTTAGAATTGGAGACTAGTGAGATGCCAACTATCGATCTTTATAAAAAACATTTTGGAACATACTCTAACGTGTGCAAAGAGATTGGAATAGAGCCGATGTTTAAAAAGAGTTTGCCTAAAAAGTTCCATGAAGACTTCTCCAATGTCAATATATTCGTAGATACTAGAGAGCAGCAACCACTTAGCTTTAAAAACGAAAGGCAAGTTAAGTTGGATTTTGGAGATTATACTGCTAGCGGATCAAATTATACAAAAACTTTTGTAGATAGAAAATCGGAGTCTGATTTTAAAGGAACTCTCGTTGGCGACAATTTAGAAAGATTTAGGCGCGAGCTTCAAAGATGCAAAGACATGCAGTGTTATTTGTTTATCGTGGTTGAATCTACTTTAGAGCGGATAAGCACTAACAACGACTTTACCCCTCACAAGTCGAATCTAAAATTCATATACCATAATATGAAATTGTTACAGCACGAGTTCGCGGGGTATTGTCAATTTGTATTTTCAGGTAACAGAGCTAATAGCGAAATTCTTATTCCCAAATTAACTGCTATCGGCAGCATTCTTTGGGATGTAGATATTCAATATTTCTTAGAAAAGGATTTATCATGGCTTGGATCGAAGGAAACCAAAAAAGAAAAAGTTTATTCCGTAACGTAAATCAAGAAATCCTTGAAAAAAAGGGATTCTTGGAGGAAAGAGAAGCTAAAATTCTTCTCTATAAATTTTTACGTTCGAATATCTCATTTTCATCAGAGATCATTTGCGGCGTTCAACTTTTCCCATTTCAACACATGGCTATTAAAACTATGTTTGAAACAGATTACTCGATGATGGTATGGAGCCGTGGATTATCAAAAAGCTTTACTTGCGCAGTCTTTGCATCTCTTGATGCGATATTAAATCAAGGCGTGCATATCGGAATCGTTAGTAAAACATTCCGTCAGGCCAAAATGATCTTCCGCAAGATAGAAGAAATTGCCGAAAAACCAAATGCTGTATTTTTGAAGCAATGCATTACGAAAGTTTCTAAAAGTTCAGACGAATGGACGATGCAGATTGGGCGCAGCAAGATTACTTGTTTGCCTCTTGGCGACGGAGAGAAGCTTCGCGGCTTTCGTTTTCACCGTATGCTAATCGATGAGTTCTTGCTCATGCCAGATCGTATTTTTAACGAAGTTATTATCCCGTTCCTTTCTGTTGTTCAAAATCCAACTGAAAGACAGCAAGTTTTTGGTTTGGAAACTGAACTGATAAAGAGAGGAGAAATGACGGAAGAAGAAAGATTCGTTTGGCCTAATAATAAAATTATTGTTTTATCTTCCGCGTCTTATCAGTTCGAGTACATGTATAAGCTTTATAAGCAGTACGAAGATCTAATTGTTACGCCAGAAAGAAATGCTAAAAGTGTAGCGACAAGAGCTATTTTACATTTTTCTTACGATGTTGCTCCTCACGGTTTGTATGATGAAAGTTTATTAACTCAAGCAAAATCAACCATGTCCGAATCTCAATTTAAAAGAGAATTCGGTTCGCAATTTGTTGACGATTCTTCTGGGTATTTTAAACTCAGCAAAATGCACGAATGTACAATTCGAGTTGGAGAAGGGCAAGCGATTGAAGTGGCTGGAGAAAAGAATGCAGAATATATTTTAAGCTTCGACCCATCTTGGGCGGAAAATGAATCTTCTGACGATTTTGCGATGAACATAATCAAACTCGATAAAGCATCGCGCAAAGCGGTTTTAGTTCATAACTATGCGCTATCTGGTACGAATTT
>Ga0209297_1000304_pt1 | contig 32994 bp, 9 predicted proteins | sample S_130805_MF_Meta_FD_187322 | JGI IMG/M metagenome (GOLD analysis project Ga0209297, IMG submission 187322) | Freshwater microbial communities from Lake Simoncouche, Canada to study carbon cycling - S_130805_MF_MetaG (SPAdes) (version 2) | ecosystem: Environmental > Aquatic > Freshwater > Lake ...
TCTTGCAATTTATAGTGATTTAGATGTGTCTGTTGCGATTACCGATACAATATGGGGGACTACATTATATACACTATCGACATTTATATATTTAGTATTACCTTAATTGATTACCTAATTATTTTTTTGTTTTATGCATTATCTATACATTTTGTATTAAACATACGTGCATCACCACCATACAAATAAAAGACCACCATACAAATAAAAGAATAAAAATAAGATTTACTTTCGACCTTTGCCTGCAGATTTACTTGCATTAGCCCCACCGCTTCTAAAAAATAGATAATATATAAAGTATAAAAATGCAAGAACAAAAATTATCATAAGTAATATATATATTACCATTCCTGTAATACCTGCAGTTCTGCTTACTTGGCAATATAAACTATCATCAGATATGGGGCATTTCTCAACATTGTTAGAACCAGAATTACTCATTAATGCTGCGCTTCCTCCAGAAATTAATGCACCTGTCGCCGCGCCAGCAACAGCACCAGATGCGGTTCCTGATGATGTGTCAGAGTTTGTATTGGTAGCTTTGCCGCTACTACCTCCTTTAAAAGTTTCTAAAAATAGGTTTGCTCCATCCATAATATATATTCTATTATATAAAAATATTATAAAATTATTTATTATGTATAAAAATATATATCTTGTTAATATAATAAATATATCTTGAAACTATAATATATATCTACTATATTAGTAGAATTAATATTAATATTTATAATGAATATATTGGAAACATTTATTATTGTTTTTACTATTGTATTATCAACAATAATAATAATATGGTATATTCATTATACGAATGATCATAGTAGCGCTTTTGGCAAAAATATGCATTTAAATATAAATTATAAAAAAGAAAAAAGCGAAGGTTCTTGTTCTTCTACATGCGACTCTATTGACCCTGTAAGCGACCCGCGATATAATATGCAACAAATTATTAAGCAATCTATATTATTAGAGGAGCATCTTACAAACAAAAATAAGAGATGTCGCGATTGTATCACGAAGCATTTCTTGCATATTATTGGGCTTGCAGAGGAAGCGCAAATGTTGGCAACTAATAAAATAAGCAAATATCCATTAATAAATGAATCAGTCCTATTATATAATGAACTTTTCAAAATATGGATTAAAAACAAGAACTTAAATGGAAAGGATGAAACATATATTTTGTATTGCACAGATAAATTAAGAGACCACCGTAAACAACTAATAGTAATCTATTTCTTTAATGAAAAATATAATATCGTAGATAATAGTAAAAAATCTAAAGAGCATTCTATGTATTAGTATATAGAATATTATTATTAACAATTGCATGATTTATAACATCTTTAATATCTGTTGTGGCACTATTATGAGCTTCGTAGTGGCCTGGATGTATTTCAGAAACTAATTTTACATTTGGGTATGCATATGGAATTGTAGTTGCATAAGAGTTTATAGATAAATATAAAGCGACATCCGCGACTATCTGGTATTCGCACGAAGTGAAATCATATTTATTATTTTTAAAATATTTGCTTACTAATTTTTCAGCACCTTTTCGAGATATGATATACATACCTGTTGATGGTAATAAATATTGCCATTTAATAAACTTAATATTTTGCGTTAATAAAATATTATACAAAGCTTTTACAGTAGGACCATACAAAATAAGCAATTGAACTAATTCAGCATCTTCAGGTAATTCATTTATTAACTTATTATAATTGATGTTAAACGGAATTATAATATCGTCTTCCATAACAACAAACCATTCATTTTTATCATCTTTAAGCCCCTCCATTATTGCTTTAATATGGCTTGATATGCACGCGTATTCGTATTCGCATCTTACACAACCTGGATGTTTGCATGTTAATGGCCGTTTGTCTTCTAAAACAGTTTCTAAATCATCAGGAGTTATTGCGGATATTCTTTGATTATCTAAATTATTATTTTTAAATTGTTCTTCCATAAAGGTTTTTCTGTCTATTGAACGATCTATATTAATCCAATAATGTTTCATAATTATTGATAATATATCTATAATGTATTAATATTCTTAAATATTATTTTGATGTGATACATATAATATATTATTTTTGTTATTATTAATTAAATGAAACTAGAACTTAAAAAGTTTGACCCTGCGAGAATTAAGAATGACTCTGTTGTTACGTTTATTGGTAAACGTAATACCGGAAAAAGTTATTGTATGAAAGATATTTTAAGTTATAATAAAGATATACCCGTTGGTGTTGTGGTTTCACAAACAGAACGCGCAAATGGATATTTTGAAAAGTTTATTCCAAAGATGTTAATATACGACGAATTAGAAGAAAAATTAATTAGCAAGTTTTTAAATAGACAAATTAGTATTACAAATGAGAGAAAAAGAGATATGGCAAAGCATGGGAATTCGTCAATTGACCCGAGAGCATTCTTAATTTTGGATGATTGCATGTATAACAAGTCAGCGATGACAGATAAGAATATCAGGTGTATTTTTATGAACGGGAGGCATTACAAAATATTCCTTTTAATTACAATGCAACATGGTCTAGGTTTGCCTCCAGACTTACGTTCAAATATTGACTATGTTTTTATTTTTCGTAATAATATTGTGAAGGAGCGAGAGAAAATATACAATCATTATGCAGGTATGTTCCCAACATTCGATGTATTTAACCAAGTTATGAATCAATGCACTGAAAATTATGAATGTCTTGTTATAGACAACAAGGTGCAATCAAATAATATTGCAGATATAGTATTTTGGTATAAAGCACAAGATGTTAATTACAAGATGTGTTCTCACGACTTATGGGAAATGCAATCGTTACAAGACCAACGCGACTTAATGGGATTGACAAACGATGACGGTGAAGACGTAGAAGATTATGACCCAGGTGTCTTTGTTAAAAAGAAGAATTCCAAACTTATAAAAGTAAAGAAGCAGACATATTAGAATTATAAATCTAATCAGATATTGCAATATATTTATAAAAAAAATCCAAGCATTTATCGTTGCAATAATAACCACAAATATCACATTTTTTTATTGGAATATTACATTTCTTGCAAATAAATAATGTTCTTGTATATATAATATTATCTGCAGAATAGCAAAGGAAACAATAAGAGTTTTTCTTCAACATATTAAATAGGTTAGGTAATTATTATATTACTTAATATATTTGTTGTTTATGTATTTTATATTATAATACTATTAGATAGATAGATAAAATTGTGTCTGAATGGCTTCTAAAGCGTCCAACCATTCTACATTAATTCGACTATGTCCGAAACCAAAATTATCTTATCGCGATGAAGATATAAACGATACAGATTTTCTTGTACATTTAACCAATAATTTAAATTTTGCACTAAAAAAATGTAAGTTTTTTGATGAACCTACTAAAAATGCCATTAATGCTGATATACAAGGTAAAATAAAATATTTCTCTGAAGGGATATTAATGGATACAAAGAAAGATTTTTTAGATACATCAAAAAGCTCTCGAAGTGAAAATAGAATATATGATTGTACTGATTTTGATAGGCATAATGATGATTATATATATAATGCATTACAAAAAGATATAGGAGAGAAAAAAAAGGGGGATGATTCAATGATTATACAACATACACAGTTGAATGCATTAATTAGTAGTATTATAAAATCGGAAAGCTGTCAAGAAAGATACGACAATTATATAAAACACTTTCCACACTATTGTAGTATTGATTTCACACCTATTGGGACAACGCGACTCAAAGAAGAAAAGACAATAAGATTAACAGACAATGCAAAAAAAATAACTGGGATGTGTTCATCATTTGATACTGGTGCAAAATGCGACCTTGTAGCAAAAGGTTCAGATGCACCACCCATAATACCTCAATCTTGTACAATGGAGGAAGATTTAAGTTTATGTATTATTAATTATGCAATTAGTATATTAAAATCTGTGTTAAGACCATTAGATGATATTGTAATACGTATTAGTAAGAAAGAAAAGAAAGATGAGAAAGATGAGAAAGATGAAAAAGGAAAGAAAGAAAAAAAAGAAAGCAAAGGAAATAAAGATGATAAAGATGACGAATTTGTATTACATATTAAAAATAATAAAGGTGTAGCAGGTGCAACAGGTAAGATTACTATTGATATAAAAACCGGCCCTAATGGATATTTTACTGTTGAAAAATTAACGAAAGCAATAAATCCAGATACTCAGAATAGTGGCGATGTTGAAACACGTCAGTTTATTAATGATTTATATAATAAAATAACCACTCTTCTTGGTATCAATAATCATTCTAAAATTGGAAATATAGTGTTATGCTTATTAATGTGTATTAAAACTGCTGGTGATTTTATTAAAATGTTTGTAGTTTATATTTTAAATAAACATAATTTATTAGAAGCTCCCTATAATGATACAATGAATAATATTTATTTCTTAACACACGATAAATCAGCTCTTAATTTAGCAATGTGTTTAGGAATACCTTGTTTAGGAGGAACTGGTAGTGCTACAAATTTTAAAGAAGGAGGTAAATCAATAAGACTTTTCTATTGGGATTCTACTCTTAAATGGAAAAAAACAAATTTAAAAAAAACACTAATCGCATTGGGATTCAAATTTATAGAACAACCGCAATCATCGCCGTTATCATCACTATCGTCAATAGATGAATCATGGCTACAATCTCAACAATCGTCATTGCTATCACGAGAACCATCACGAGAACCATCACGAGAACCATCACAAGGACCATCACAAGGACCATCACAAGGACCATCACAAGGACCATCACAAGGACCATCACAAGGACCATCACAAGGACCATCACAAGGACCATCGCGAGAACCATCACAAGGACCATCGCGAGAACCATCACATCCTTCACAAAAATGGCAACAAACGCATGCGCAATCACCATCACCAGAGCTTGTAGACACAGAAATAGATCTCCTTCTTGATGAAGAAGATAATCGTGTAAATGAATACGAAGACAAAGGAAGCAAATGTCCTTCATTAATAATGACAGAGATGGAAAGGACATTGTCAGAAGAAATTGCAACAAAAGTAGAAGAGTATGCATTAGATATTCCAGATGAAGAAGTTAAAACTGAAGGTTTGGTAATGTCATCGGATATGGGTGCAAAGGCGGGTATGGGTGGGGGTGGTCCAAAAAAGAAACAGAAAACCGACGAAGAAATAGCAGCAGCAGAAGCAATAGCAGAAGCAAAAGCAGCCGCAAAAGTAGCAGAAGAAGAAAAAAAAACACTAAAACGCGCAAATGATACTGCAGAAAACAGCCCTAATTTTGGTAATAATTTGAAATCTTCAAAAGAAGATAAACAAGATAAAAAAAAACAAAAAAAAAGCAATAATCCACCAAAAGAAAATAAAGAAACACTATCTACAAAACTGCGAACGGCAGCTACAATGGGTTTCGATGACAAGACAAAGTCAGCAAAGTTTATAATTAAATTACAGCATCTGATTAATATGAATGTTTTAATAAATGCATTTAACAAAGAGCGAGCTTCTGAATTTAATAGTAGGTTTATTAAACTTTTAAAAGCATCGGAAAATAGTACAAGTGATAGTAATATAAAGAGAATATATAATTTGGTTCTTGAAAACGTCAAAAAATTAAAAATAACCAATGATAAAATAGCCAATGTAGGAAACTTTTCAACAAAAAAAAAAGAGTTAAAAAAAATATTTATGTTTAGTATTTTGGAAAAAATATGCAAGGATGGTGAAAATAAAGAACTATTTGAAAATTTTGAAGGTCTAAAAATAGAATTAGAATTATCGAGCAAAACTTTTAATGAACAAATAGAAGGAAAAAAAAAAGAAATTTTAGATGCATACAAGAAACTTTTCTCAAATGATGATGCACTCGAAATCAAACTGCAAAAAGATGACTTGAAATATTCTCCAATACCAGAAAAATTACCAACAAGAGATGATATATCTAAAAAAGCAAATATACATATGAGATATGCTCGTATAATGGTTTCTGAATTAGACGATAAAAAAAAAATAATAATTATAAAAGTATTATTAAATAAATGTTTCATTCATACTATACAAGATGATGCAACAATCGAGATACCTATCGAATTGAATATGTCAACTTGTGCGGATGCCCAATATAAACATTTCAAACAAATATTATTTGAAGACAATACACAAGATATAGGGGATGATGAAGAACTAATAAAGCTGACAAAAACATTTTTAGATAAAATATTTACTACAACAAGAGATTGTTGTTTAGCATTTGAAAACACATCATCACTAATATATTTTTTTACAAAAAAAGGTATAGTTACACCAGTTGAAACCTCTATAACAAAATGGGAAAATTTATTTAGTGAAATTGCAAAATATGATACAGGCGACTTTAATAGTGAGGGCACAACGAAGTTGTTTTTAAATAAGAAACAAACAGAAAAATTCGGAAAGACTGTTCAGGCTCCGCAGAAAGGGCATTACATTTGTCCACCACTCAAACCAAATAAGGATGATGAACCTAACACAAACATACAAGCAAAATTTCAAACAGTTTTTTTAAATCTTCAAAAATGTTTGAGTAAATATGAAGATTTAATGACACGATACAAAGAATTACTAAATCAAATAAAAGTTGTAGAAGAATTATATGAAATTCCTGCTTTGCAAGAATATAATGTTAAAGAAAAAAAAGGGCGCGTGTTTATATGCGAAACCTTGCTAATATTATATATGTTTTTAGAAAATTTAGAACACACGCACACTGAACATATTGCAATATTAGGAAGATATAAGTCATTTAAACTAGAAATATATTTTGACGAGGACCCCTATTCTTCTTCTGTTCAAGATGTAGAACAACAAAAATATTGCGAAGCTTACAAAGAGAAAACATTTAGGCTTGTTGGAAAAATTAACAAACTAATTACAGATTGGGTTTATGAAACTTCTAATAGCAAACTTACAGAATTTAAAAATTTAATCGATAAAAATAAAAAAGATAGACAACAAAAAAAATCAACTTTAACTACATATTTGTTGAATGAATTACGTCTCCTAAAACAACATGAAACGCAATCATCACAATTAGGAGGGTATAAAAACAAACAAAAATATAAATTAATCATGAATAATAAGCTAAATAAACGAATTGCAAAAACCAAACAACCTAATGCAAAGGATGCAATAGTTCCTAACCTTAAAAAAACCAAACAACCTAATGCAAAGGATGCAATAGTTCCTAACCTTAAAAAAGCCAAACAACCTAATGCAAAGGATGCAATAGTTCCTAACCTTAAAAAAACCAAACAACCTAATGCAAAGGATGCAATAGTTCCTAACCTTAAAAAAGCCAAACAACCTAATGCAAAGGATGCAATAGTTCCTAACCTTAAAAAAACCAAACAACCTAATGCAAAGGATGCAATAGTTCCTAACCTTAAAAAAGCCAAACAACCTAATGCAAAGGATGCAATAGTTCCTAACCTTAAAAAAACCAAACAACCTAATGCAAAGGATGCAATAGTTCCTAACCTTAAAAAAGCCAAACAACCTAATGCAAAGGATGCAATAGTTCCTAACCTTAAAAAAGCCAAACAACCTAATGCAAAGGATGCAATAGTTCCTAACCTTAAAAAAGCCAAACAACCTAATGCAAAGGATGCAATAGTTCCTAACCTTAAAAAAGCCAAACAACCTAATGCAAAGGATGCAATAGTTCCTAACCTTAAAAAAGCCAAACAACCTAATGCAAAGGATGCTGAAAACCTAAAAACAAAGAGAATTATTCGATTTAATCTTTTTTAAAAAATAAATTTAAAATTAAAATATTTAAAAAAAACTTGGTTTTCTATTTTTACTTGTTGTTTCACTAATATGTATCTTTTTAACCTGACTAATATCTGTGAAATTACTTAATACGCTTGACACGCTTTTTGCATCATCATCATCGCCTGCATATTTTTTACTGACAATTTCATTCATTTCATTTTCATATTTTTTATAATCCACTTTACTTTCTGACAATGAGTTATATTCATTTTTAATATTGTCCCATTTATTGTGAATATCATTTTTTTCTTTTTCATCAATTTCCTTTTTGGTTTGCATATTTGTTTGCTCGCTTTTAGTAAATGTAATTTCTTCATTTTTTCCACATTCTTTGTATTCTTCTTCATACTTATATTTTATTAATGATGTATCTACTATATTATCTATTTTATTATCCTTTGTTTCTTCGACCCTTTTTATATCTATGATCTCTTCTTTGCTATTTTCATATTCTTCATCTTCTCCTCCTTTATCTTTGTCGTCTTCATCATCTTGTTCATCTCCTTCATCTTCGTCATCTTCGTCATCTTCACCTTTTTCATCTCTATCTTCTTTACATTTATCCTCTTCTCCTCCTTTATCTTCACCTCTTCCTTTATCATCATCTTCGTCTTCATCCTCTTCATCTTCATCATTCTTTTCCTCATCTTCATCATCTTCGTCTTCTTCGTCTTCTTCGTCTTCTTCGTCTTCCTCATCTTCATCATCTTCCTCATCTTCGTCTTCTTCGTCTTCTTCGTCTTCTTTGCTTTGCTCTACTTCAATAACCTTTGTGGTTTTCTTTGATTTTTTTTGTTCATTTTCTTCCTTTTCTTCTTCATCATTATCTTTGAATTGATTTACATTTTCTGTTAGATTATCTTCGATTTGTTTAAATATCTCATCAAAAGGTACAAAATCTCTAAATGTCTTCTTTATAATTGCTCTAATGTTCTCTTCGATTATATTAAGATTATTTTGATATTCAGCGTCCTTGATATTATTTCTATTATATAAGTATGCATTTTTCCAAGAAAACGATGCAGCATTTATATAGCATTTATGAACAAAATCTTCGGGGTTAGGAATTTTTATTTTAATATTGTCAAATTGTTCTCTGTATTCATATATCTTTATTTTTATTGTTGTTATGATAATGATTTTAATAAGATTTGACAAATATTTACATTTAGTATATTTAACTATCTTCTTATATTCATCATTTACCATATTATTATTCCATTTGCGAATACTATATAACTCATTTTGAAATCCTTTAAGCCCCTTTTTTTCTTCAATCATTTCAGTATATATTGCATATATACGTTTTGATATTGCGACACTCAAAATATCTTGTATATGTTCAATATATTCGTTTCGCGTATCAATTAAACCTTCCATATATTTAGTAATTTATAATATTCTTTATATAAAAAAAGTAATCTTTATATATAGATAATAGATTTAATAATGAATCTAAAAAAAATACGTAGTAGTATTGAACGAATTTTTGAAGGTTATTCGCAACTAATCAGACCTGGTGGCAACAAAATAAAAAAATCGAAGACAATATCTAAAAAGTACGAAAGCTTACATTCAAAAGATTTTTTAAAATCTGCTGATATTTTTCAACGATGCATTTATGTAATTCGAAATATAATAAAAAAACGGTCAATTGATAGAAAATTGTATATGAAAGATATAATTAAAAAAAAGCACACTATGAAAGTTTTAGAAAAATTTCCAAAATTAAAAAAAATAGGTAAAAATAAAAAAGTTAAAAAACACTTAACGCGTGTAACGCGAGGTGGCTTATCAACCATGAAAAATATTAAAATAAAATCCAATGGTAATAATGCAAAGGATAAACCTACATCACAAATTACATTTCAATTCACACCACATAAATACAGTATTAAAAATGTAAAGGATACATTATATTATAATAGTTTTAATAGCAAAATAAAATTAAAATTTACTGATGATTATACATATTATACTAATGCTCTAACGTATTTTAATTATACTGCTGATAGACTATTTATTAAATTGTTCTATGATTTTCTTGCAAGTTTTATATTTTGTTCATTACATAATAATGAAATTAATTTAAAAGAGGAAAAGAAACTTAAAAAGATGGCAACTATTAAAGAAGGACAACGTGCAAAACCACCAAAAAGGTTTCATACAAGGGGGCGTATGAAAGGAGGATTATCAAGCGGTAGCTGGCCTTTGTATCAAGGTCCAATTCAAAATGTTGGACCTGTAATAAGAGAACAAGATATGAACCCAGTTTGGTTTGATATACAATACAGTCTAATTAAACCTATTTTATTAAATGGTGTTGACGAAACACCTGGAAAAGAAATGATTAGAACTTTTGCAAAAATATTGAGAGGAGATACGTACAAAGATTTTGTGATTGCAGGGAGAGGGGCAAATACTACACAATCATTGCATTTAACAAGTGTACAGTACAACCCACCTATTTCATGGGACGTATTTGCAGAAGATAAAGGGAGCGTTTTTATAGGGAAATATTTCCTCAAACCTGCAAATGAATTGGCATCGAGAATGAAAGAATTTGTAATCCTTGATATTATACCATCTGGGATTGGCAAGAAGATTAAACAAATTCAAGATACTACTCATAGATTTAAAATACTTCCAAGTATAAATGGTGTAATTGATTCGGCATCAAATGGGATGACGGATGTAAATTCACCAAATAACCAGAATACACACAGAGATAAATTTGAGATACAGCTTAAAGACATAGTTAATCCTTGCTATGAGTTCTATAAAAACTATTATCCTGTACTTAATGATATGAGTATTAAGTTGCGTTTAGAACCAAATCCCCCAACATCTCCTGAAACATTAGAAGTTCGAATTTATTATACTAATGCTGTTAAACACAATAATTGGGAAGCTCAACCAGCACATATCATGAAGTTTGGTAGTTCGGGTGATACAACTATTGCAAGTATTAAAATGAGATTGAGGCATGATACTGGGAATGATAGGTTTACACAATATTTACTATCGCAAATATACAATGGTAATCAAGGTATTACAGACGAAGAGACAAAATTGATTGTTCTTAATTGGAATATTTTCATGAAAGGTATTGCAGATCAGATGCACGTATTTTTAGCTAAATGGGCTGATTCTGGTCTTGTCGGTAAATCTGAAACTGAAATCAAAGATACAAAATTAAGAGCATTTGGACACGACAATACGACAAAATCAACAATTGTTGCGACAGGAGATAGGGGTGTTGCTACAACTGCTTATCATTTTCTTACAAATCTATTGATAGGCGTTGGTTCGCGTAGTTGTGATAAGAATGACAAAGTATTGTGGCATTATGATGATTCATACACTGGATCTTTTGTAGAAGTATTGCAAAGCCGTTTTAATCATTGTATTGATTATAATTTAATTATAGGAGACGATGAAATTGCAAAAACTAATTTTATTAACAAATTAAAAAAAGAAAAGGAAAGTGAATTATTAGAAGGTTTAACAGAAGATGTAGATGTCGACGCAGGTGAAGACGATGATTCCGGGTCTAAAAAAAAAGCGAAGGTGAACAAAAATGCCAATATAACTCATTTTATATGTTATTACAAAGCAGACGACACTGAAGACATATACGATTTATATTTAGTAATTATAGATACAGATACACAAGACTTCAAAACGAATATTTTAAATGCTGAAAGATACTTTTTTATAAAAACAATAAACTACAAAATATTTGAAAGATTAGATGAAATTGGAGATGATGAAAAAAAAATAATTGCCGAACATATTCGAAGTATATACACAAACGTGCAAATTGAATTGCAATCTGATAAATTTGTAGAGATGTATTACAAATTGCAAATTCAAAGTTCAAAGTTAAATACAGATATTACTTTGTGCACTAACGATATTAATAGGCTATTACGAAATTTTCAAGATATAGATATGATGGATGTAAGTAATATAAACGGAACAAGAGGCTTTCGAAAATTATATTCAGAGCTTTGTTATACATTAAACAACTCGATGGATAAATTAACACATATAAAAGGTGTGGTAGATACATGGAATAATCAAATTAATACAGATGTCTTAACAAGAAAAGCTTCAATAACACAGCATCTTGATATTGTTTCGGGTATATATTTTGCTGATGGTAGTGATAAAATAGGCTTAAAACAATCCACTATAGATTCTTGTACTCATTCTCTCAAAATTTGCGAAGCAATTGAAAAAGAATTTAAAAACTATAATAGGCAACAACGTGCAGTAACAGAAAATGTATTAGGAACAAGAGAAGCTTTTAACTTGCGTTCAGATGTTGGTAAAGTTGGCGAAGCCGATGACAGTTATGCTAAACAATTGTTATTACAGGCAATTGCTGAACAGACAGCAGAAATACCAAAGATGGTAAACCGCGCAATAGAGCTTATAAAACAAAAGAAAATTGCAATTTTAGAAAAAAAAATAGCAGCACTTCCAAAACCAGAAGATGGTGCACCTTTAAAGGTAGTTAATAAATACAAAAATAGTATTAAACAAATTAAAAAATTTATAGTGTCAATCCAAAACGAAAATACAGCAGTACCAGGTTTTGATACAGATGAAACAATGATGGATTTAAATGGGAATGTCGTAAATACAGGTATTGCTACAGGTTTTAGGAGGATGTATAAAGCAGAGAGAAGAGCATTCGCTTTAGAAAGAAGAGGTTCGCAAATGACGGATGAATCCATTTCCAGCGTAAAAGATGTTGCAAAGCGTAAACGTGAACAATTGATACAAGATCAACAACCATCTTCACAACAAAGTTGTTTTAGATATAACTATGCGCAAGATGCGCCTATTATTTCTCCTATATATGCACGTACAGTTTCGCATGTTGCACAAGCAAATTCTGAACAATCTGAACAACAAATATTCCAATTTAATGTAGATAGTGGTGGCACCAATTATCAAGACTATCGAGACGATTTATATTCAGAGTTTGATTTTGTGAACCAATCTCGTGATGTTTTTCCTATTGACGAAGACGACGAACAACTCCATTTTCTGGAATCATGGTTTTTCACGGAAGATAGGAGAGAGTTGGAAAAGTTAGACGAGATGGAAAATGTCGATATTGATGAAATGGGAGGAGGTAGAAAAAAGGTTTTGAAAACAATGAAAACAAAGGATAAATATAAATTAAAAATTGAAGAATATAAAAATAAAGAATTATCCGAATATTTTGTAAAGAAGATTAAAACCTATATAAATGACAAAGAAATCAATATATATAAATTAGGATTAACAAAAATCAAAATTATTCTAAAAGAAATTTATAATATAGAGAAATAATATATATATTTAATTAAGTTAAGTACCTTGTAATATTTGGGCAATTTTGGCTTCTAATTCTTTGATGCGTACTTCTTGCGCTTCTATTCGTCGATGAAGCTCCTGTGTTGCACAAACGTTCAAAGTATATATATAATTTTTATCTAATGTATGGAAATCATCTATTTCTGTTCCATACACAAATATTTTAGTATCCGTATATTCTTGTTCTTTTTCTTTAATCCTAAATGTTAACTCATCTATAACCTCGTCAACTTGAACATAAACTTCCTTGTTATCTTTGTCATAACATTTTATTTTATCATTCTTTTTAATGATTACTTTCGTTGGTTGTGATGGTAATGTTATAATTTTAGTATCATAATCTGCTAATAACATGATATTAGGTATATATGATTTTTCAATACCTGTTGCTTCTGGTAGAACTTCTCTTATTTGTTGTGCTATAAATCCATATACTTTGGAGTTGCTATTCATTACTTTATCAATATACTTATATGTTTTCGGTTGAATAGCTAATATCATTTGTAAAGCACTATCATCATCAATATCTTGTATGTCTTCTTTAATCCTAGTATCACTACTTGCTGCAATTGTTCCAACAACCCATATAGTGGAATTAAACTTCGCGGAAACAGTGGGAATTCCTATTGACGCTGTGGTTAGTGCGGTAGAGACAGTAAAATATGTATTTGTAATTGCCCCTGTTGTTAATGTCCCTGCAATCACCTCAAAACGATATGTCGTGTTGTTTTTTCCAATTGCTACACCACTTTTCGTAGTATATAGAGTAGTTCCAAAATAAGCCCAAGATACAGATGCATCAAATGAACCACCCGGAGTATATAAAGTGCCAGTTGTATAAATATCACCGTTAACATAAAGTTTATAGTTGTTATACAAAGGGCCATTTGTACCAATAAATACATTACCAACAGCATCATTTTGATATATATTTGATGTGTTAACATATTTCCATTGACTACTATCACCACCTCCTCCACTAATCGCAACCCCATTAACAAGAATATTTGAAGCATTTAAAGTTCCATTAACATTAACATTGTATGTTGATGTATCTCCATTTCGTTTAATAATTAATGCGTCTGTTTCTGCTCCTGTTGTTGATGATGTAATTTTAAAATCACCATTATTATTTTCTAATTTATAATTTGAATTAATATATGTACCTGTTATTAATTCAATAGATGATGATTGTATTTGTAAAGGTCGTATAATTACAATTCCTGAACCACCAGAACCTGCATTTGGAGGAGTTAGATCATACGGAAACCCTCCCCCGCCCCCTCCAGAACCCGACCCTTGTGTTCCAGAACTGGGATTTCTAGTATTAATAAAATCGCCTGTCATTCCACCATTACCTCCTGTTGAACCACCTCCTAACCCTTTTGCTGTACTCGTGCCGGTTTCTTGGTGTTGTCCAGCCCCTCCACCTGCGCCATATTCTAACCCAGTTATATTAATAACAACCCCATAATTACCTCTTGTATAATCTATATAAGTCCCCCCACAACCTCCACCACCTGCCGCTTGATAATCAATTTGGCTTGTATCATTTTGTCGCCCGCCTCTACCTCCTGCAACATATGCAGTCCCATTCCAATATGTTGCCGGTTGTAATGCATTACCCGGTGTTCTTGCTATTTGTTCATACCATTCAGTTGATCCTCCGCCACTTCCTCCATTTATCCCTTTCAAAAGGTTCAATCTTGTACCTGTAGAAGCTAGAGTATGGACACCACCCGCCCCCCCTCCATATCCTAGCATTTGTTGAGTAACTCCTCCTAATATTGATGAAATATACGATGAACCTGTACTATTCATTATACCACTATCTGCCCCATTTTGATTTGGACCCTGGGTTCCATCAATATTATAGGTTGTTGTTGTTAAACCAGTCCCCCCTGCTCCAACCAATATCTGGTATGTTCCAGTTGAAAGTGTTTGATTTACAGCATATACAACACCTCCTCCACCTCCACCACCACCATTTGCATTACCTCCGGCACCTCCACCACCAACTATTAATATATCGCATTTAATATTTCCAACAACAGTAATAGTATATTTAGTTTGTCTTGTATTTGCAACTGTTTCCCCTGTATATGAAAATATATAATATGGATTTGTTGTACCCCCTATTGTGTAAGCAGGTGAAGAATAAGTTATGGATGGTGTACCAGTATTTTGTATTTTTAAATTAGTTGCCACTATACTACTTTGGGTAGAACTATTTAATACATTTAATACATAATTGCTTACATTACTATCTAACCTTGCTGTATAATTACTTCCAAAACTTGCATCTGTTCCTGAACCTCCGGTTCCTATTCGAGAAACATAATTACTTACATTGCTATCTAACCTTAAAACGTAATTACTTCCAAAATCTACTTCAGTCCTTATTCTATTAACTAAAATATTACTTGTAGATACTATGTAATTGCTTACATTACTATCTAATCTTCCTGAATAATTACTTCCAAAATCTACTTCAGTCCTTATTCTATTAACCAATATATTACTTGTAGATACTATGTAATTGCTTACATTACTATCTAATCTTCCTGAATAATTACTTCCAAAATCTACTTCAGTCCTTATTCTATTAACTAATATATTACTTGTAGATACTATATAATTACTTGCATTACTATCTAATCTTCCTGAATAATTACTTCCAAAACCTACTTCTGAACTAATACGATTAACTAATATATTACTTGTAGATACTATGTAATTGCTTGCATTACTATCTAATCTTCCTGAATAATTACTTCCAAAACCTACTTCTGAATTAATACGATTAACTAAAATATTACTTGTAGATACTATGTAATTGCTTGCATTACTATCTAATCTTCCTGAATAATTACTTCCAAAACCTAATTCTGAACTAATACGATTAACCAATATATTACTTGTTGATACTATATAGTTGCTTACATTACTATCTAATCTTCCTGAATAATTACTTCCAAAATCTACTTCTGTCCTTATTCTATTTACTAAAATATTACTTGTAGATACTATATAATTACTTGCATTACTATCTAATCTTCCTGTATAATTACTTCCAAAATCTACTTCAGTCCTTATTCTATTAACTAAAATATTACTTGTAGATACTATGTAATTGCTTACATTACTATCTAATCTTCCTGAATAATTACTTCCCAAACCTAATTCTGAACTAATACGATTAACCAATATATTACTTGTAGATACTATATAATTACTTGCATTACTATCTAATCTTCCTGAATAATTACTTCCAAAACCTAATTCTGAACTAATACGATTAACCAATATATTACTTGTTGATACTATATAGTTGCTTACATTACTATCTAATCTTCCTGAATAATTACTTCCAAAATCTACTTCTGTCCTTATTCTATTTACTAAAATATTACTTGTAGATACTATATAATTACTTGCATTACTATCTAATCTTCCTGTATAATTACTTCCAAAATCTACTTCAGTCCTTATTCTATTAACTAAAATATTACTTGTAGATACTATGTAATTGCTTACATTACTATCTAATCTTCCTGAATAATTACTTCCCAAACCTAATTCTGAACTAATACGATTAACCAATATATTACTTGTAGATACTATATAATTACTTGCATTACTATCTAATCTTCCTGAATAATTACTTCCATTACTATCTAACCTTGCTGTATAATTACTTCCAAAATCTACTTCAGTCCTTATTCTATTAACTAAAATATTACTTGTAGATACTATGTAATTGCTTACATTACTATCTAACCTTGCTGTATAATTACTTCCATTACTATCTAACCTTGCTGTATAATTACTTCCAAAATCTACTTCAGTCCTTATTCTATTAACTAAAATATTACTTGTAGATACTATGTAATTGCTTACATTACTATCTAATCTTCCGGAATAATTACTTCCAAAATCTACTTCAGTCCTTATTCTATTAACAAATATATTACTTGTAGATACTATGTAATTGCTTACATTACTATCTATATTACTTGTAGATACTATACTTACTGTATTTCCGGTACCTATGAGTTCAATTAATATATTACTTATAGATGCTATGTAATTACTTGCATTGCTATCTAATCTTGCAAGGTAATTACTTCCCCATCCACCTACTTTATCACTATAGTTGCTTGAATATACTCCAATATTATCCCTTGCATAATTACTTCCCCATCCACCTACTTTATCACTATAGTTGCTTGAATATACTCCAATATTATCCCTTGCATAATTACTTCCCCATCCACCTACTTTATCACTATAGTTGCTTGAATATACTCCAATATTATCCCTTGCATAATTACTTCCCCATCCACCAACCTTATCACTATAATTACTTCCCCATCCACCAACCTTATCACTATAATTACTTCCCCATCCACCAACCTTATCACTATAATTACTTCCCCATCCACCAACCTTATCACTATAATTACTTCCCCATCCACCAACCTTATCACTATAATTACTTCCCCATCCACCAACCTTATCACTATAATTACTTCCCCATCCACCAACCTTATCACTATAATTACTTCCCCATCCACCAACCTTATCACTATAATTACTTCCCCATCCTCCAACCTTCTCACTATAATTACTTCCCCATCCACCTACTTTATCACTATAATTACTTCCCCATCCACCTACTTTATCACTATAATTACTTCCCCATACACCAACCTTATCACTATAATTACTTCCCCATCCTCCAACCTTCTCACTATAATTACTTCCCCATCCACCTACTTTATCACTATAATTACTTCCCCATCCACCTACTTTATCACTATAATTACTTCCCCATACACCAACCTTATCGCTATAATTACTTCCCCATCCTCCAACCTTATCACTATAATTACTTCCCCATACACCAACCTTATCACTATAATTACTTCCATAACCTACTTCCGTTCCTATTCGACCCACTAATATATTACTTGTTTCTATTACATAATTAGATATATTATCAACATTATTAATAATTACTGTATTTTCTATATTAGTGGTTGTAACAAGATAATAAGTTGTATCTAAACTATTATATATTATATTACCATTTACATCTACCCCAATTTTAAATATATTATTATTATTATTAATTTGTATACTATCCACGTTAATACTTTTATAATTCCCTATTTCATCTTGAATATTTAGATTACTATTTGTATCTTTTGAAATTACTAAATCATTTAAAAATATACTATTTCCAGATAAATACAAGTCCTTCCATCTATTTGACAATGACCCTAAATTATATACAATATTGCTACTTGGTATTATATCCCCTTCTACTTTGATATTACCTGCAATTTCAATATTGGAATTATAATATATACCTTCATCTGTGTTAGTCCATTGACTGCTTACACCACTCATAATTAATGATACCAAAGTATTACTTGTTGATACAACATAATTGCTTCCCCACACTCCAACCTCCTCACTATAATTACTCCCAAAACCTACTTCTATTCCTATTTGATTTGCCAATAAATAACTTGAAGACAATACATAATTACTTGCATTATCATCTATATCTCTATTATTTATTTTGTATTTACCAGATATATTAACATCGCCATTATTTGCAATATTGAATACCATTTTATTTAAATTTGAAGCATTTAAAATATCTGTATAAATATCCTTTTGCTGTATATTTAAAGCAACATATGTTGCATTTTCATTAACTACTTCTAATCTTTCTGCTATATATACGGTTGTTTCAAGTATTTTACTTTCACTAAAAATTGCACCAAGAACTATTAAATTAGAGTTAATAGTCAAATTACCATTTAATAATAAATTATTATTATATCTATTATTAACTATGTACTTATTTTTACTATTTATTGTTTCTGTAATATCATCTGTTACTAAATTGACAATTCTATTTGCCAATCTATTACTCGTTGCTAATGTAAAATTGCCTGCAACAATATCTACACTTCTAACATAATTACTTCCAAAACCTACTTCTGCCACTATCCTATTCGCCAAACTATTACTTGTTGATAATACATAATTGCTTCCATATCTTATTTCTGAACCTATCTTATTCGCCAAATTATTACTTGTTGATAATACATAATTACTACTATTAGAATTATTTAGAGCAATTGTTGTGTCAGGTCTATTAGTTAAATCAGTATACGATAAGTCAACGCCATTGATTTTGTAAGTAGAACCTGTTGATATATTAATATTTCCTGCAACATTTAATCTATCTGTTGCAGTATCAACAGTTCCAATCCCGACATTACCATTACTTGCAATACGCATTCTTTCAATTGAAGTTTCTGACCCTGTATAAAATGCATGATTACCTGTTGAGCGCGCAACATATTCTATATTCCCAATTGCACCTGTCCTATTTATACCAGACAACACGATACAAGTTGAATTCGTTCCGATTGTATCAGCAGTTCCTATTAAAGAATAATCTGTATTATTATTTGCAATACGAAGTCTTCCTCCGTTTCCAACCTGCAAAATATTATTTGGATTATCAGTTCCAATACCAACATTGGAATTATAATATATACCTGCATTTGTTGTAGTCCAGTACGAATAACTTATTATCTTATCCACCAAAGTATTACTTGTAGATAATATATAGTTGCTTGCGTTGCTATCTAACCTTCCAGAATAATTACTTCCAAAACCTATGTCTGTTCTTATTCTATCCGCAAAGGTATTACTTGAAGACAATACATAATTACTTACATAACTATCTAACCTTGTAGAATAATTACTTCCAAATCCTACTTCTGTTCCTATTCGATTTACCAATACATTACTTGAAGACAATACATAATTGCTCCCAAAACCTACTTCCGTTCCTATACGATTAACCAATACATAACTTGAAGATACTATATAGTTGCTAATATTTGTATCATTTGATGTTAATAATAATCCGGATAATCCTCTTCCATCTCCAACAAAAGATGTGGCAACAACACTTCCTCCTATTTTTAGATTGCCATTTGCAGTAATTTCTAATCTATCTGTATTAATCCCTAATGTCGAAGATATTATTTTGAAATCACCATTATAATTTTCTATTTTATAATCTGTATTATTATCATCTGTTGCACCTCTTGTTAGTTCTATCGACGAAGAAGAAGATTCTAAATACCTTATAATAATAATACCAGAACCTCCATTCCCTGCTATTGAACTTGAATGTCCACCTCCACCACCACCTCCTCCTGTATGTTGCCCGCCATTCATGAGCGTAGGTATTGTATAAGAACCTATATCTACTATTCCGTATATCTCGCCATAATTTCCATTATCCATTCCTGCCCCTCCGCCTCCCAAACCTCCATTTTTAGGTATATTATTAGAACTACCTCCACCACCTCCACCACCCCAATAATAATTTATACCAGTTATATTCACTAATACACCATCTCCACCATCTCCTGTTTCTTTTCCTACACTGATAGCACCTCCACCACCTCCACCATAAACACCACCCACAGGTATAAATTGTCCAAAACCGCCAACATTACCATTACATAATATTGCATTATTTAATATAGTTCCTTTCGTTGATATTCCAACACCACCTACGCCACTTTCTGAATAAACTTTATGTCCAGAACCACTTCCGCCACTATTCGCAGTTGTCGGACCTTCAAAACTAATATTACCTGCACTACCACCTCCTAATATTGTTGCACCAAATCCTTCTGTTGATTTACCTATTATTTCGCCTGGTATTGCACCATTACCGACTTTAACAACATAATTACCTGTGCCTATATTTATATTTGTTCCATATAAAACAGCACCACCTCCACCTCCAGCACCTGCATTTTTACCTCCTGCGCCTCCTCCTCCAACCATTAATATATCACATATTTTACCTCCAGATGGTACATTAATAGTATATAGTGTTTGTCCAGAACCTACGCCAGCTGTTTCTGTTGTATATGTTAAAACCATATATGTATAATTATCTGTTAACCCGGTTGTCGTTGCAACAGGTGTCGAAGTTATAGTAGTTGGAGGTATATTATTTTGTATAGTTAATTTTGTTGCAATTGTAGTATCATCATAAAGATGTAGTTTATTAGAAGGAACACTTGTACCAATACCAACATTGGAATTATAATATATACCTGCATCTGTAGTAGTCCATTTACTGCTTATTGATACTATACGATTTACCAAACTATTACTTGAAGATATTATATAATTGCTTGCATTATTATCTAACTTTCTTGAATAATTACTTCCAAAACCTACTTCTGCACCTATTCGATTAACCAATACATTACTTGTTGATACTATGTAATTGCTTCCAAAACCTACTTCTGTTCCTATTCTATTCACCAATATATTACTGGTCGATAATACATAATTGCTTGTATTTGCATCCAACCTTCTTGAATAATTACTTCCAAAACCTACTTCTGTACCTATTTGACTAACTAATATATTACTTGAAGACAATACGTAATTACTTGTATCATTAATAACATCCCTATTATTTTTTTTATAAGTTCCTATTATATTAACATCTCCATTATTTGCAACATTAAAAACATTGCTATTTAGATTTGACGCAACAATTATATCTGAAAAATTACCATATTGCTGTACCTTTAAAGCAACCGAAGTTGGATTTTCATTAACTATCTCTAATCTTTCTGTTGTATATACAATCGTTTCAAGCCTTGTGTCATTGCCAATAACTACTAAATTAGAATTAATAGTTAAGGTTCCATTCACTAATAAATTGTTATTATATCTATCATTAACTATGTACTTATTTTTACTATTTATTGTTTCTGCAATATTATCCGTTGTTAAGTTTGCAATATTATTTTGAATAATATTACTCGTCGATACTATGTAATTACTTGCATTTGCATCCAACCTTCCTGAATAATTACTTCCAAATCCTACTTCTTTCCTTATTCGATCCACCAAAATATTGCTTGCATATACTATATAATTGCTTGCATTCATATCTAATATCGCCGAATAATTACTTCCAAAACCTATTTGTTCAATCAAAATATCATTTGTCGATAATACATAATTACTAACATTACTATTTAATATCGCAGAATAATTACTTCCAAATTTTACTTCTGTTCTTGTTCTATCCACCAAAGTATTACTTGTAGATACTATGTAATTGCTTGCATTTCCATTTAACCTTGTAGAATAATTACTTCCAAAACCTACTTCTGATTTTATTCGACTAACTAAACTATTACTTGATGATATTACATAATTGCTTACATAATTATCCAACTTTTTTGAATAATTACTTCCAAAACCTACTTCTGTTCCTATTCTATTTAGTAATATATTACTTGTTGATACTATATAATTGCTTGCATAATTATCCAACTTTTTTGAATAATTACTTCCAAAACTTACTTCTGTTCCTATTTGATTTGCCAAACTATAACTTGATAATAATACATAATTGCTTGCATTCGCATCTAACCTTCTAACATAATTACTCCCAAAATCTACTTCTGTTCCTATTCGATTAACTAATATATTACTGGTTGATAATACATAATTACTTAAATTTGTATCATTAGAAGATAATAATACACCTGATAATCCTCTTCCATCTCCAAGAAAACTTTTTGCACTTACACTTCCTCCAACTGCAATATTACTACTTTGGTTAATAACTAATGTATCTATATTAACCCCTGATGTCGAAGATATTATTTTAAAATCACCATTATAATTCCCTATTTTGTAATCTGTATTATCATCATTAGCCACTCCCCTTGTTAATTCAATAGATGAAGATGGTAATAATAAATATTTTGTTATTTTTATTATTATAATACCAGATCCTCCATTCCCCGCAACTGTACCTGTATATCCGCTTCCGCCCCCACCACCACCAGTATGTTGCCCCCCATTCATAAGTATAGGTATTGAGTAAGAACTCCCTCCTACTTCTCCGTATTCCACATTATTATCATATTTCACACCTGCACCTCCGCCTCCTATTCCACCATTAGTAGGCATACTATTTGTACCAGAAACTCCTCCACCACCTCCACCACCCCAATAATAATCTACGCCAGTTATATTAATTAATATACCATCACCACCATTTCCTGCATCTGTACTTACACCACCTACACCCCCACCTCCTCCAGATATTGTCCCACTGCCACCAGATAAAATATGGCTGACATCACCAATATTACCATTATATAATGTTGCATTATTTAATATACTCCCTTTTGTAGATATACCAACACCACCACCATCTCCAACACCATGCACAACTTTTTTTCCAGAACCACTTCCTCCACTATTTGCAGTTGTCGATGTTCCCCAAATAGCATTACCCGCACATCCACCTCCTAATATTATTGCACCAAACCCTTCCGTTGATTTGCCTCTTACTTCTCCTGGTATCGCACCATTCCCTACTTTTATATTATAAACACCTGATTCAATATTTATATTTGAACCATATAATACAGCACCACTACCACCGCCAGCACCTAATTGTATACCTCCTGCACCTCCTCCACCAACCATTAAAATATCACATACTATACCTCCTTGTGGCACATTAATAGTATACAAGCTTTGTCCTGAACCTATTCCTGCTGTTTCTGTTGTATATGTTAAAACCATATATTGGGAATTATCTACATATCCGAATGTCGTTGCACTCGGAGACGAAGTTAAAGCATTTGATGGCGCATTATTTTGTATTGATAACTTTGTTGTATTTGTAGTATTATCATATATATCTAATTTACTTGTTGGTGCTATTGTACCTATTCCTATATTGCCGTTTTGGTTAATCACTAATCTATCTGTATTTATTCCAGATGTTGAAGATATAACTTTGAATTCACCATTATAATTTCCTATTTTATAATCTGTATTACTATCATCAACCACACCTCTTGTTAATTCAATTGACGTTGAAAATGAAGTAACCGGTGATACTGTTCTTTTGTATCTTATAATAACAATACCCGAACCTCCATCTCCTCCGAACCCTTTGCCTTCTTCCGCAAGTTCACCTTCATCACCACCACCTCCTCCACCTCCTCCATATCCGTTTGTTCCCGATACTGCAAAAAAACCAGATATATTTCCACCTCTACCTCCTCCACCCAAACCTCCTTCATATATTAATTCATTGCTTGTACCTGCACCACCACCACCAGCATAATATATAGGGATGCCTGTTATACTATTTTGTAAACCAATCGCACCTATCCCTGACATTGCACTACCACCTGCACCTCCACCACCGCCTATGTTAGAAGAACTTGAATAACCATTACCGTTCCCCCCGTTTCCATATCCATATATTGAATTTTGTGTAGAATTACCACCATTGGTTAATACATGAGCTCCTAATAAATTATTTATAGAACCTCCTCCACCAGAACCACCATCACCTCCTCGCCCATCTTGCGTACTTCCACCCGCACCTCCGCCACCACCAAGAGCTGTAATAAGATTAGTACTATTCTCTAAAGAAGAATTATAACCGTTTTCGCCATTACCTATAGTGGAAATTCCCCCCTTACCTACTTTAATAATATAGTAATCTGCCGTCAAGGTTACATTTGATAAATATACATAACCACCTGCGCCTCCACCGCCACCTAACAAAGAATATCCACCTGCACCTCCGCCTCCAATTATTAATATATCACATAAAACATTATCTGGAATTGTGAAAGTATATTGTGTTTGCCCTATAAATCCATAAGTATCTGATGTATATGTGAACTTCATGTATTTATCGATTGAACCTGGTATATTAATGGATGATACTGGCGGTAATGTATCGATGTCTAATGAATTAATTATATTATTTTGAAGTATTAATTTTGTATTCTCATTTTTTTCATCATATATATGTAATTTATCTGTAGGTACTATTCCTATTCCTACATTACCTATTGAATTATAATAGATGTTATTAGAACCTACATTAGTCCAATGCACTGCTGATATAATATTTGTTCCCTCTTGGATTAATATACCTTCGCCTTGAACCAATTTATTAGTTAAATTATTATAATTTACTAATGTATTGCTTGTAGAACGCACATAATTACTAATATTTATATCATTTGAAGAAGCAGTTGTTTTTAAAATATTATTTATATTGAATATGTAATTGCTTGTGTTTATAATATCATTATCAATATAGTTAGTAAAATTGTCAACAATATTGATATTACTATAATTATCAAGAATATTACTTGAATAATATTCTCCAAGACCAATGTATCCATTGTCAAGTATAGAAAATAAAACTTCACCAGAACAATTATTATAAATTTTGAAAGCCCCATTATTATTAATAATATGCCAATCTGTACCTACCGTACTACCATCTTCTATTAAATTATCTATAACATCAAAATTTGAACATTCCATTGACATAATATTTCAATCGGTTTTAATAGATTATAATATATTATAATAGATTATATATAATTATTATAGATAATCGCAAAAACTTATAGATTATTTTTATATAAAAAATGATAATACCTAATTATACATTAGGCATATTATTATGCCATTGAGATATATATTTCATTTATCTGACCTTCATATTAGAAATGGTGATGCGTCTTATTGTAGATACAATGAGTATAATGCAGTTTTCAAAAATACAATAATATCTATTGCAGATACTATAAATAATCGCAAATTAAAGTTTGATGATTTTGTAATCATTATTACTGGTGATATATTTCATAATAAAAATAATATTGGTAATCATGGGCTATTGCTATACAAAACCTTTGTTCAAGAATTAACTAAATTAGGAAGGCTTATTATATTCTCTGGCAATCACGATAAAATGCAATCAAATCAAGATCAACCTACATTAGTATATTCATCATCGTTTGATATTCATAATCTTACCATTTTAAACCATACTCATTCCTTTGTAATTGACAATATTGGATTTTCATATGTAGATATTAACGATACATTAGATATTTTTAAAAATAGTGGAAGAATACAAGATTTGCCACCATTTCCATTATTCGACAAAAGCACAAATATTAAATGCAAAATTGCGCTGTTCCATGGTTCCTTTGCAGCTGTCAAGCTTTACAATGGCGAGAATGTTAGAGATGATACAAACCCATATCCGCTTGAATGGATTAAAGATTTTGATTTTGTTTTACTTGGCGATATTCACAAAAGACAAGTATTTAATTATAAGAAACACAGTATTTGCGGTTATTCTGGTAGTTTAATACAGCAGAACTTTGGCGAAGATATTATTGAACACGGATATTTGCTTTGGGACCTTGGGGACCTTGAAAATAAGATACCAGAAGAATTTAATGTTTATAATAATATTGGGTATATTAATATAATTGAAGATGCAAACCAAATTATCTTCATTAGAATAAATGGCAAATATACAGAAACATTAGAAGAATATATTAAAAATAATATTCGTTATTTTCCTAAAATTATAGAGATTAAATCATTTTCATATATAAACTTTGAAAATCTAAATAATTTATTAAAATCTTTTAATATATTTTTCCAAATAGTTTCTAAATTAAGCATTTTGAATAACAAGGATATAGATATAAATGATGCTCTTGCCAAAAAGGATGTTCGTATTGATAATATGATTGATTCTAATTATTTATTAGATTATTTTAAAAAACTTTTGACACCAGACAAATACAATATATTAAATAAAATAATCAAAAACATGGAATACTTATTGTTTGATATTAACAAATATCCTGAAGAACTTTCAGTAGAATGTACAAAGCGAAACAAGGAATTATATCCTATCATCAATTCTTGCAATAATATTGATGATGTTGTACATAATAAAAAATCATTCCTAATAAAATATTTAGAATGGGAAGGATTATTATGTTATGAAAATAAATGTTGGATTAATTTTAATGACCTCAATGCAAAAACATTTATGATTAAAGGGTCCAACGGAACTGGCAAATCGGCAATCTATGATATTCTGGTATTAGCAATATGGGCAACTAACAATAAATTAGATACTTATTCAGCCGGGTTTATAAATCATAACAAGGATAAGGCGTATACTATTATAGATATTGAAATTGATAATATTATTTATCGCATTAAAAGAGAGTTTTGTAAAAAGAAAAACACATTTAAATTAAATAACAAGGGGTCTGTTCTTTCTAAATTTGTTAATCTCACAGATTTAATTGTGTTAAAAAAAGATACGGCATGCAATAACGAGGTCAAGTTATTATTTGGCGATATTGATACATTTCTTTCTACTTCGATGATTACACAAAATGTCGATAATGATATTCTTTCATTAAATTACAAAGATACTTTGGAGACCATCGACAAAGCAAATAATATTCAATATATTTATAACTTATATAATTTATTTAAAACTGCAATTAATAAGTACAAGGATTTAAGAAAGGTAATAAATAGTAAAAAAGAAGTTTATGAAAAGCTGTTATTTAATGACGCAAATCAAGACGTGAATGACGACGTAATATCACAATTAACAGAAGAATTATCATTTTCAAATTCTTGCAAAAATGAACTATTAAAAACCTATAACTCTATCAATATAGATATAAATAATCCTTTGTATTTATCGATTATTGAAACAGATTACCAAAGTCTTCTTGATGATATTCATGCAAATTATAATAATATTATTGTATCTGAAGACATTTACGAGACTTATACAGATAAACTTAATCATTTAAAGTATTCTTTGAATGATGATTTTAAAGATTTGCAAACATTTGCGAAATCTTATTCTCAACAACTCGAAGACGACTTTAGTAAATTACCTTGTATTAATAAACCTTGCGATATTTCCTTTCTTCGTAATGAAGAAAAATGTTTGATGTTATATATTGATAATGATAATGATAATGATAATGATAATGATAATGATAATGATAATGATAATGATAATGATAATGATAATGATAATGATAATGATAATGATAATGATAATGATAATGATAATGATAATGATAATGATAATGATAATGATAATGATAATGAAGAAGACCAACTAATTGAACACAAAGAAGAATTGATAAAAAATAAGAGAGTGTTAAATAATTTGATTTCGAATAAACCAACAAAAGTTTCTATGCAGTTGCCATGTGATAGAAAAATAGATAATGTTATAGATGATATAACCTCAATGTATGGGACGTGTGGGTCAATCGACATTTTAAATAAATTCATATCTTCAAATATTAAACCGCGTGTTGTTGATGCAGTTATATTAAAAGAATTAAGAGAAACAATTAAAGAACCCATCACATATTTGCATTATAATATAGTTATACAAAGCAAAGAAGTAGTTGTAAATGATATTTGCAATATAAAAAATAACATTATTTCTTTGGAAAATAATTTAAACTTACTGCTCTTAAAACAGCAAAAAATAACTATTACAAATATACCTCCAGATATTATAACATATAAACAATTTAAAACCTCTGTGTCAATTGCAAAGGAACTCAAAAATTATAATATTGATATAGTTGATGCGCAAATTGCAGATGATGAAATCATTATGAAGGATTATAATAAAAAGATTGAGGAGATTAATAAGCTGGATGTAGAGATAGATAATTATAATAAAGAGTTGTATGTATTTTCTTCAAATGACGAATATAAATATAATCCGGAATGTTGTATTTGTTGTAATAGGCCGTGGGTTTCAAGAATGAAAGAAATTGAAATCATTATTAATAGTCTAAATATTAATAAGCAATCACTTTATTATTCTAAACAAGATTTTGATATTGTTAGTGGCCGTTTGGAAGAAAACAAAACAAAAAAGGCAAATTATCATTTGCTAAATGCGTGGTATGATTATTATAAATTTAAAGAAGCATATGACAAGATTGCAAAGGAAATTAATAATTTTATAAATACAAAAAACACTTTGAATAATGAACTTGAAAACAAAGACTTATACCTCAAAAATATTGACAATTATATCAACTATTTCAATATTTACTCTTTTCAATTATTTGAAGAATTATCTGCAATTCAATCATCTGCATGGGAGAATAATTATAATGATATAAAATTGCTTATTGAAGAATTAGAAAAAACAATACATTATAAAGAAGTTGTTAAACCTCGTATTACTAAATATAAAGAACTTAAACAAAATTATGAAAATTGGCTCATACAAGAACATAATAAAAAGATTATTGATGCCTTTCATTATAATAAATTGAAAAAGATTATTGAGATTAATGATTTATATAATGAATATCATAATAATGAAAGAATAAAACCTCTTATAAAGCAAAAAATAGAATTGAGGAGATTACTTGCTAATAAAAATAGTGATATTAAAACTCTAAATGATAAAATTATCAAATATACGACTATTAACTCTTATAATGATGATAATAAAAGCAAGTATGTTGTATTAACATCAATTGATACAGAACTTGAAACTATTATTGATGTTCTTGATACTATCCTTTGTAATTTTCAATCTTTTCGAAAAGAATTATACGAAAGCTTTATCCTTAACAAACTTGTAGATAAAACTAACAAAATTATTAAGACACTATGCCATTCCAATACGAAACCTTTTAAATTAAATTATAATGTTGATATATCTAATGATAATGTACATATTAATTGGTTAATTCATAATGATAATATATCTAATAAAGATGAAAAGGATGATAAACAATATATATCTGTTTCGCAAGCATCGGGGTTTCAACATTTTGTTATATCATTAGCTCTTCGCATGTCGCTTTATTTGGATAATTATGATGTCCTATGCAATCAATTATTTATAGATGAGGGGTTTATTAATTTTGATAAATATAACTTATCGATTGTTCCTTCATTTCTTAAAAGTCTTCTTCATTATTTTAATACCATTGTTATACTCTCGCATATAGATATTATTCAAGATACGGTTGATGAGACTGCAAATATTTGTTTCAATCACAAAAATGGTAGGTCATCCATAACTTATAATTAACACAACAAATTAGATATTATTTTTTTCATAAATTAGATAGACATATATATATATCTAATATTATAGTTAAGATAGATACGTACATATGTCTTCTCGTGTTAGTATTGGTGGTATTGGTGCAATATTAGATTTGGGTGATGATAAAAGTACCCAAATATATAGAAATTTGGCAACAAGCGATGTTGTATTTACAACTGTATCCACACCGAGATTAGTAATTTCTGCGAATGGTAATTTATTGGTTGGAACAATAACAGAATCAAGTGTTGATAATAATTCTGAAATTGCATTACCTGATGCAAGGTTATATGTTCGAGGGGCAAAAACAGCAGCTGCAACAACTGATATTATATTTAGAGGTGGTTTAGAAGGAAATAATAATGGGAAAGTTAAAATATGGTTAGCAAACGACGCTTCGTATTCTTCGTATATACAAAGCGAACATACAGGAGGAGGGAATACACAATTAACTTTCGGAACTGCAAATGGTAGCAATGTCCTACCAGATGAGCGCATGAGGATTGGAAACAATGGTAATATAACAATTGGAGGAAGTGTTTTAGCAGCAAGTTTCTTTGGAGATGGAAGAGGATTAACAGGATTATTATTAACATCAAATGATACAAATTTAAGTAATTATGTATTATCAACAAGCAATCTATTAGCGACACGAATAAGTGCAGAAGTAGGTTTTGGAAGTAATTATAGCGACAAGGTTGGTGTATGGTCAAGTAATTATGCAAGGGATAAAATAGGTATATATTCAAGTAATTATAGTGATAAAGTTGGTGTTTGGGGAAGCAATTATGCCAGGGATAATATAGGAGTATATTCAAGTAATTATAGCGACAAGGTTGGTATATATTCAAGTAATTATAGCGACAAGGTTGGTGTATATTCAAGTAATTATAGCGATAAGGTTGGTGTTTGGGGAAGTAATTATAGCGACAAGGTTGGAGTGTGGGGAAGCAATTATAGCGATAAGGTTGCAGTGTGGGGAAGCAATTATAGCGATAAGGTTGCAGTATGGGGAAGTAATTATGCGAGGGATAAAATAGGTATATATTCAAGCAATTATAGCGACAAAGTAGGTGTATGGGGAAGTAATTATAGTGATACAGTAGGAATATGGGGAAGCAATTATAGCGATAAGGTTGCAGTATGGGGAAGTAATTATGCGAGGGATAAAATAGGTATATATTCAAGTAATTATAGCGACAAGGTTGGTGTATGGGGAAGTAATTATAGCGATAAAGTAGGTGTATGGGGAAGTAATTATAGTGATACAGTAGGTATATATTCAAGCAATTATAGTGATAAGGTTGGTTCGCGGACAAGCAATTATGTTGTAAGGTTGGATGCAAATGCAAGTAATTATGTATTATCAACAAGTAATATTTTGGTGAATAAAATAGATTCAGTAAGCAGTAAATGGACTACAACAGATGCTGGTATATATTATAATACTTCAAATGTTGGTATTGGTACAAGTTTACCTGATAGTAAACTACATATTTACAATGATACTACAAATTCTACAAAATTAAAAATACAAAATAATACATTGCCAAATACTATAACTTCAACACCAGATGCAACTTCATCAGGAACAATAAATAATTACACATATATGGTTTTAACATATACAACAGAAACAGCTGGAACCGGTACAGGACAAACCTTATATACTATTAATGTGCCATCCGGAGGTATGATATGTGATATATTAATGGTAGGTGGAGGTGGTGCTGGAGGTATAGATTTTGGAGCAGGTGGTGGTGGTGGTGCAGTATTATATGGAACAAATATAATGATAGAAACAGGTGTTTATAATCTGAAAGTTGGAAAAGGAGACACACCTGCCGTAATAAGTGGAAGTAGTCCTCCGCAAGGAGAATTACGTGGTAAATCAACAGAAGGGTTTGGTGCAACAATATTAGGTGGTGGTTCAGCTGGTAATTGGGTTTTTGATGCTCCAACATATGCAAATAGCGGTGGAAGTGGTTCTGGGCATAAACTTTATTCAGCTGGAGGTGGTGGAGTTGGAATATCTACAAAAGGGAGTATATTAACGAATGCAATATTATACAATGGTAATCTTGGCGGGTATGGTCAATTTGCACCGGAAGGTGGTATTTATGGAGGTGGAGGTGGAGGTGCTGGTGGAGTTGGAACAGCAACAGGAAATGGAGGTGTTGGTGTATTAATTGATATACTTGGCGTAAATTATTATTGGGGAGGTGGAGGTGGTGGAGGTAGTGGTTATAATACAGCAAAAAATGGAGGTTTGGGAGGAGGAGGAGCAGGAATGGATAGTGGAAATTCTGGAGAAACGTTTGGGATAGTAGGTGGAAGTTCTTACACATTACCTACGCTTATTAATGCAGGACAACATACTGGTGGAGGCGGAGGTGGCGGTGGTAGAGGAGGTATAATTGCAGGGAATGGTGGGTCTGGTATTATTATAATAAGATACTTTTTATCATCATCATCTTCAATTGAACTTTTAAGAAATAGTATAACTGATAATAATATAGATTACAAAATAGGTAATTATAATGGTAATTTCAAAATCATATCGTCGACCTCTGGAATAAATACAGATAGATTAGAAATTACTACAAATGGTAATGTTGCAGTCGGAGGAAATATTTCAGCAACATCATTTACTGGAGATGGAAGAAGATTATCGGG
>Ga0209297_1000307_pt1 | contig 32901 bp, 32 predicted proteins | sample S_130805_MF_Meta_FD_187322 | JGI IMG/M metagenome (GOLD analysis project Ga0209297, IMG submission 187322) | Freshwater microbial communities from Lake Simoncouche, Canada to study carbon cycling - S_130805_MF_MetaG (SPAdes) (version 2) | ecosystem: Environmental > Aquatic > Freshwater > Lake ...
CGTAATGTTGGCTATCGCTTTTCAGTACAAAATAATCAAACAACAGCTGATATTAATTAATACCCCTTGCAACACTTAAATCACCTATCTAAATCACAACAAGAAGGTGTTTTGGCTTTGATTAAGGCTGCCCATGATTTTGATGGCACTCCTCCCATCGCAGAGCATGTATTACTTCACCTTCGCCATGGTGGTGATAAATCAGATTCACACCTAGTTATTGAAGAAAACAATCAAGTAATCGCTTATGCCCACCTTGATACAACTGACCAAGTAGCAGGCCCAAGTGTTGAAGCAGTTGTCCACCCAAATCATCGTGGCAAAGGCTTGGGTTCTTCTATTTTAAAAGAGGCGATTAATGCATGCGGTGATAAAACTCGAATCTGGTCACATGGTGATCTCCCAGATGCAAAGGCGATTGCTGCATCGCTAAACCTGGAAAGACTTTGGTCAAATCTTTTAATGAGCAAGCCATTAAGTGAAATACAACCAGTTACATCTGAATACCCTATCCGTACTTTCATTCCTGATTTTGATAATCAAGCTTTCCTATTGCTAAACAATAAAGTCTTTGCTAATTATCCAGATCAAGGTGGGTGGAGTGAGGATGATTTAATGGTAAGGCTTAATGAATCCTGGTTTGATGAAAAAGGGTTTTTCGTAGCTGAAGATAAGGGTAAATTAATTGGATTTTGTTGGACCAAAATACATGGCGCCCACACCCATTCACATACTGGTGGCGATGATGATCATGGCCATGACGCACTCGGTGAGATCTATGTTTTAGCTGTTAACCCTGATTACAAGGGGCAGGGCGTAGGAAGGGATTTAACTATTACTGGACTTAATTACTTAAAGTATCAAGGGCTAAACAATGTGATGTTATATGTTGGGGTTGAAAATAAACCTGCATTTAATCTTTATAGATCACTTGGCTTCAACGAGTTTGGCAGTGATGTTATGTATCGGGTTAAAAGTTAAGTTATAAATCTTCGGTAAAGGTAATTAAGCACTCAATATAACTATCACCTTGAATTCCCAAGTTTTGAGCATCAGGTGGTGCTGTTACAGGTTCTATACAAATACCATCTTCATCTTGGCTATAAACCATCCAGTAAGGCGTATCGCACTCAATTGTTAACCTAGCAGCTCCTGGCCAGATAATCTCAGGAACTCCTTTGATTTCCATAAATGTGTCATCCCATGGTGGTTGGGTTGGTGAGATGATTTCACCTGTTGGCAGGTAATCATCACCTCTTTTAAACATTTTATTTGCTGCAAATAAAAGCTCAGCTGAATCTCCCCTGCCAATCTCACGGGCAAACCATGGATGAAAACCTAGTGTTACCGGTAGATCACAACCATTTGCCTCGTAATCAAGTGACCAGCGAATTGCGTTATCTAAGATCTCATAACTTTGCGTAACTTTTGCCTTGTTGAAGGGTGATGGCAGCTCTAAGAATTGCCGGCCGCTGCCAATATCTTCCCAAGATGAGTGAGCGCCGTATCCAATTAATGCATGTGGTGGATCAAAGTTATTGGGTAATTGATACTTTTTTCCCTTTGAATCTTTAATTATTCCATCTTTAATTCTTCCAGCAAAGGGAACCATTGAAAACCAACCCCAAGTTAAGTCCTGCCCACGAAATGGCACTACAAACTGCATATCTCGCCACTGCACCGATGCAAGACGTGCTCCTTGATCTAAATCAATTGCAATCGAAATTTGATCCCCATCAATATTTAACACTTACTCAATCTCCTTTAGTGTTGGAGGATTAGCCCCAGTACGTGAAACTGTTATCGCAGCAGCCTTTACAGCCCGATTAAGCATGGTTTTAAGCACCTCTCCAGATAACTTATCAAGGCCATTATTTACAATAGCCTCAACCAATACAGCTCCAACAGTGTCGCCAGCCCCAACAGTATCGGCCACAACTACTTTAACTGCTTCAACAGATACCTGTTCATTCTTTCGGTAGGCGGTGATCCCTTTTTCGCCGAGAGTAATCACAACTAACTGAACCCCAACTTCTAACCATCTACTTACAACTTCATTAATTGCTTTACTTGGATAGAGCCATTTTAAATCCTCATCACTCACCTTTATAGCCGATGATATTGCCACCCATTTTTCAACCTTTTTCACATACTCATCTCTATTCCCTAAAACAGTGGGCCTAATATTTGGATCAAAAACAATCGGTGCAACGTGCGCAAACCTTTGTGCCCAATCAAACAAAATAGATGCACCTGGCTCAATTACTGTGGCAAGGGTTCCGATGTGAAGTAAGGATGGATTTATGTTTTGTGGATCTGGTAGCCATTGGTGAGAAAAATCAAAGGTGGCGGTATCTTTAATTACAAATTCATATGATGCAATTCCCGATGAAGATAATGTGACTTTTGCAGTACAGGTTGGCTTGTTTGAGTACTGCGCGTAATCAAGAAATACATTAGCTGAAGTAAGTTCAGCCTTTGCCGTTTGACCATACTTATCGTTGGAAATTCCATCAATGAAATATGTTCTAACTCCAAGATTGGCCAATGCTTTTGCTGTATTAGCTGGTCCTCCGCCAACAACTACTAAATGCTGATCTTTATCTGGAATTAAATCAATTAATACTTCACCAACAACCCATACTTGATCACTCAAAGTAATTCACCTTTACGGGCTAAAAACTCAGTTAAAACTTCAACTGCAAATAAGTGGTCCTCAACTTGAGGTAATCCGCTAATAATAAAAATCCCTTTAAATCCTTCATCAGTTATCAAGGGTAGCGCCCCACCATGAATTGCATGTGTTTCATTTTGCACGTTGTTTTCTTTATACCAATCAACTCCACGCTCCTCAGATGAAACTCTTTCATACATAGTTGAATGCTGCTTCAATTTAACTACGGCACACTTTCGGTTTATCCACCAATCATTTTCTGGCTTTGAGCCCTGTAGGGAGGCGTGGAAAACGATCCAATTCTCAATTCGGACCTGAATTGCAATTTTGAATTTTCTTTGATTGCCAAGTGTCACAGCAATCTGACCTATTTCAATTGCATCGTCATTTGTTAATGAAGGCAATTTTAAAATCTGCTCTTCATTAATTAGTTGTTTGCTTCTAAAGCCACCGGTAGTCATAGAATTCGAGCTTATCGGAGTTTTTACTTTGAGTTAAAGGCAACGATATCTTTAATAATTTGATCAAGTTGAATCTTAGGCTCCCAACCTAAAACTCGCTTAATCTTTGAGATATCAGGAACTCGCCTTTGCATATCCTCAAAGCCTTCTGGGTATGCCTTTTCATATGGGATGGTTTCTATATTCGACTTCGAACCAGTCATCTCAATTATCTTTTTTCCTAGTTCCATGATTGTTACTTGCTGGTTGTTCCCAATATTAAAAACTTCACCTATGGATTTTTTTGAGTCGATTACCAAAATCAAGGCCCTGACAGCATCTTTAACATGACAAAAACATCTAATTTGTTCACCGCTTCCATAAACATTTATAGGCTCATTATTTAGTGCAGCCTCTATAAATCTAGGGACCACCATTCCATAATGACCAATTTGCCGTGGTCCTACCGTGTTAAAGAATCTAACAATCCGTACTGGTAATTTATTCTCTAAGTAGTAAAAATATGCGAGGCTTTCATCTACTGCTTTTGCCTCACTATATGACCACCTAGATTTAAGTGGATGCCCAATAATTCGATCATCCTCCTCATTTAAAGGCATTTTGTCGTTCTTGCCATATATCTCACTTGTGGAAGCAATTAAAACGGGCTTACGATACTTATCACACGCCTCGAGCACGATCTCGCTTCCTTGAAGGTTTGTTTTCAAGCTCTCAAGTGGTTTATTAACGATATTGAATACACCAAGCGCAGCTGCTAGATGAACAACAAAATCACAGTCCGCTACTGACTTATCAATTACAGCCCTATCAAGAATATCTCCTTGCTCAAATTTAATCTTCTCGCTTATGTTAGCTAGGTTATTTGTTGCTCCAGTTGAAAGATTATCAAATACCACTACCTGATCACCTCGAAAAATTAAAGATTCAGCAAGATGAGAGCCGATAAAACCTGCTCCGCCAGTTATCAAATATCTCACTAGATGGATCCTCGAGTGTTAAGGATTGGAATATCCCCAAGTCTTGTTAAATCAATATAATCATGTGGGGTGGCAATGATTGCTAGATCATATTGATCGCTTAAAACAACTGATTTTTCACCATTCCATTCTTTAACTAAATCATCATGCCAAGATACGTGGGCACCTTTTTGACTTAACCCTATTATCAGTGCTTCAACAGGGCTCTCTCTAACATCGGACACGTTTGACTTATATGCAACACCAATCACCAATATTTTTTTATCCTTTAACCCACCCAATTTTTCTTCAGCTCGTCCAACGAAGTAAGTAGGAATCTCTTGATTTATTGTGTCTGCCAACTTAATGAAACGGTAGGGTGAGCCAGCAGATTTTGCTGCATTAGCTAAATAGACTGGATCCACTGGTATGCAATGTCCGCCAACACCAATACTTGGATAAAAAGGCATATAACCGTACGGTTTTGTTCCAGCTGCTGAAACTACCTCGTTAATATCAATATTAATTTTATGACAAAACATTGCCAATTCATTAATAAATGAAATATTGATTAATCGAAAAGAATTCTCAAGTAATTTTGCTGTTTCTGCTATCTCAAGTGATGAGCAAATACTGATAGAAATTATGAATTTTTTGTAAAATTCTACTGCTCGGGTTGTTGCCCGGTCTGAAATTCCAGCGACTAATTTTGGGGTATTTCTAATATTCCATTTTTTATTTGTTGGATCAATCCGTTCAGGCGAATATGCAAAATCAAATTCTTCAATTCCAAAACCAGATTCCTGCAAAATGAGTGGAACCAAAATATCTCGGCTGGTGCCAGGTTCAATTGTTGACTCAATAATTATCAGTGTACCTTTCTTTAAATATTTTCCTATTGTTTTAGTTGCACTAATAAGGCTCGCTATATCAGGTTCATGCGATTTAGATAGTGGAGTTGGCACACAAACTAAAACAACTTCCGATTCCGCAATCGATTTTGGATCTAAAGTCGGTATATAATTTTTGGAAATCAGATGCTTATGCAAGGTTTCGTTAGTAACATCTTCAACTACGCTTTTGCCGTTTTTTAAGTCCTCAATTTTCTCCGCATTTGTATCCAAACCAAAAACAGTTGATCCTGCATTTGCAAGTGCGATGGCTAGCGGCAGTCCAACATAACCTTGACCTACCACGGTAACCTTCATAAGATATCTAGTTAGTTAAATCTTTTTTGGCTTGAATACCAATTGAACTAGTGCTTGCAAAGGATAATATTTTATTTAGCATCTTTCTACTTTTTTCTAAATCTCCTAAGGATTTGTAGTCTTTCCCGATAGCAAGATAGTTGGCTGCATTCCAAGGGTCTAATTCCACTATTCTTTCGCGATAAGAAATAGCGGTTTGCCATTGATTTAATTGCTCATAAGTAGTTGCAAGAAGGATTAAACTATCTAAATTTCTCGGATTCTCTTCCAGAATCTTTTTTGCTTCTTTAATGCCAATTTCGGTAAATCCTCCGATTATTAATCGAGAAGCGGCTAATAATTTATAGCTTGGATCATTTAGTGGAGAATCTATAACTTTAACTTGCAAGTTTTTATAGTACTCAAGAGCGTTTTGCTCTTGAAAATTTACAGTTACACTACTTTTAAAGGAATTGCTTTCTCCGCGATAAAGGGGTGCGATTGAAGTAATGGCAAGCAGAGTCAATATACTTGAAGTGAGGGGTTGGTTAAGATTAATCACACCAGGTTTCCTTTGAAAAAATATCTGGTCGTCATTTTTCTGAGAATTAGAGGACACAGATATGCCGACTATCGAACCACCCAGGATCCAGCCCCAAATTGAAATCCCAATGTTATCTATAGAAACTAGGGACTGTGCATGATAAGCAATCCAAGAGGAAAAAAGTCCTAACAAGAATAATCGATTATTACCAGTAAGAGTTTTGATTCCATATATGGCTCTTCTAAATATATATAAATTTAAAATTAAATATGCTATTCCCACAAATAAACCACCAGTTGCAAAAAATTGGATAAAAGTGTTATGAGCATTAGAGCTGGTAATATCAAATCCATAATTTAACGGGTAGTTTACTTCACGATATTCTTTGAAATAAGCCCCATATCTATCAATTCCTACACCAAAAACTGGATTATCTTTAAACATCTCAAATCCAGCCCGCCAATAATATCCACGGATACTCACAGAAGGTTTGTATAAAAATTTTTCCATTGGGCCAATTTGGAGCATTCCTAGAACTGAAAAGGTGAAAATTGATATTCCAATAAATGAAGCAAAAATGCCAAATTTTCTATTTCTTTCAAAAATCCAAAAAATTAGGAAAATTGCTACTCCTAATACATAGGAAAGTAAACCCTGCTTGGCATTAGTTCTATAGATAGCAATCAAAAGTAAAAAAGCTAAAACTCCTCCAAAAAATCTTTGATTCTTAGTAAAACTAGAAATAAAAATCGATGAAAAAACTAAAACCCCCATAATTGCCATTACAGCAGCTGCAAAATTTGGATTTCCCAAAGTGCTAATAATAGAATTATAAGGATTATTCCACATTACAAAATCATTTCCTGTAGTTTGCAAGAATGAGTAAATACATGATAGCAATGCTATGAAATAAGTTATCCTAAATAACTTGTTAATATTAAAAATTCTTAAAAATAGTGTTGATGCTAATAATATGATTGATAGTGAAAAATATTGTAGAAATCCATTTCGTCTTTGAGTATCGCCAAAAATTGCTACGTACTTAAAATCCGTCAAAATCGTAGCCATAATTAAAGATGCTAAAAAAAATATAAGTAAATAAAACAAATTTTTGATTGGTTTAACCATTATTATCAAGTTTTTAAAGGCGAATAAATATCCACAAAGCCAAGCAGCGAAAAACATTAGTACCCATAATTTAGGCGAATTAAATGGGTCAGCTAAATTTGTTTGAAAATAAAGTGTAACTAATGACATGCTTGCTAAGATCCAGCGTACTGGTTTTAAATCCATATTATTTTTCGACTTTAGATTAGTTTTCACATGCTGAGTCTATCTAATAAAATGAGCCCGATCTCTCTTTATAGAAATCGGGCTCATTCCCTAACTTTTAGGTTTAAAAGCTTGAATTAAGCCTTAACCTTTTTCTGAATCTTTAGCACCAAATTTGTTAATGTGGTGATAAGTGTTTTCAGAGATGCAACTGTTGTTGCTAACGCAGTTACAGCAGCTAGTGCTGCAGCTCCTGAATCAGTAACAGTGGCAGAAGCGGTTACTGCAACCTGGCTGGCAAGTGGCAAACTTGATCCACCTGTAGCTGAAACGGTTACTTTTCCACCTGCAGCTGGCATAAACACTGTATATATTTTAGATCCAGCAATTGCGCCAGTTGTTGATGATGAATTTCCTGCAGTTGTTATGGATACAGCTGTAAGACTTTCGGCTGGTTGTCCGGCAGGATATGTGAGAGCTCCATTAACGGAGATTCCACCTGAGGCGAAAAGATTTGACCATGTTCCTGCGGCTATTTCTTTTCCTGCACTGTCAAGAGGAGTAACAATAATGAACGCTCTCTCGTTTGGCGCATATGTTGCTTTATCAAATGATAATTTAACGCTTGCAGCTATGTTTGCATTAACAACTACAGAAACTTCGTTTGAAGTTGCTGTTGCTGTTGCCACAGTTGAAGCATCAATAACCTTGAATTTAGCTGTGCCTGCGCTGATGCCTGTAATAGGACATTCGTGTCGATTATCGGCAGCATCCCATGTACAAGCCACTGGCGTTGCATTTGAACCAGCGATTAGAGCGTCTGCTGCAGTAGATGCATAAATATATGCAGTTCCAGCCCAAACGTTTCCTGCTGAGTCAAGTGCAGCAACTCTCACAACATCACTATTTGAGCCTAAAGCTACTCGTGGTGTTGCCACTGTAGCAACCAAGCTCTTAGCTGAGGTTGAGAAGAAGGTAATTGATTTGCTTGCGAAAGTTACGCTTGGAGTTGAAATTGTAATTGTTGCAACTCCTGCAGTTCCATCAGGGTAAATTTCAAAATTGGTTCCCCCTGCTGTGTACTTAAGAACCACACTGCGTCCACGCTGTGAAGCACCATCGCCAACTTGGCCAATATTAGTTGTGACTGTCACAGATTCCGCAGCAGATGTTGTATTGCTTGCATTTCGCAACACAACATACAAATATGCTGAAGCTGTGTTGGATGCAGTCGCATCTACAGCCAGAACTTCATCAGTGGCAGTTGAAGCAGTGTCATTTATATGAACTGTTGACAATGTAGGGCTAGCAACCTTTGAAGCTGAAGTAAGCGCTGCAATTGTAATTGAGAAATCTCTAGTAACTGAGGTGCCTGCTACACCAGCAACATATGGAGTTGCAATTGCTGTGTAGTTGTAAACACCTGCTGTACTACGAGATGCAGTTGCTGAATCAAGCTGAACCTTGAAATTTGCGCTCATATATCCAGATGCTCCGATATGACGAATTGAGAAGCCACCTGAGCCTGCTGTGATGGTATCTGCAATCGCCAAAGTTGTAGTGCTTGCTGTGGCAGCAGAAGTTGATGCAATACCTGTTGTTACAGATAGCGCAGTGTTAGTTCCAGGTGTTGTGGTTGCTGTATCTAAAAATGCCATACGAGCAGTCGCAGCTGCAGGTAAAGCACCTTTTTGAACGAAGGTTACGGTAATTGTGTCGGCAGTACCAACAGTCGCTAAACCTTCAACAGAAACGACAGCAGCTGTAACTGTGTCATTTGCTTGGCCCAATGCAGCAGTTCCATTTACCGCTGTAACAGTTAAGCCAGTAACTGCAGCTTGCGAAGGAACTGAGCTAAGTACGCCCAGACCCAGAGCAGCAACAGCAACAAGCGCAATGCGCTTGAAGTTTGTCTTTGTAGACATTTATTTCCTTTCGTTAGTCGTTACCAGGAATTTCCTAGTAGCGGCTTCGAGATGAGTCGCACGTGCTGACGCATCTCTTTCCCCCCGCAACATCCGGATTGCAGGAGAAACCTGTTTTTTAAATGTCATTTATTTGACACCCTTGGAGCCGATATTTACTGCCTGAGCAAGGATTGAGCTCTTGCTAGAGTCCAAAATTATACGGGTAGATACCTCACTTGGAATCGCATCGACATCTAACCCACCAGTAGCAGCCACAAATAGGGCTGAATCCACCGTTGAATCTATATATATGGTGGCTGTTAGGAGGTAATTTCCGTTGGAAAGGCGGGAAATTGTTGAGGCTGAGCCAGTTTGGGTCAGTGGGAACCAAGATCCTGCAACAGTCACAGAAGGGCTTGCGAAGTATGAAGTGCCTGCGCCATCAACTGTAATTGTTTGGGAAACCAAGGCATTTAATACTGATTCACCCAGTGATTGGGCATATGAAACCAGCACATAACCATCAGGATTGGTAATTGTTGATTGAGATGAAACGGAGAGTGACCCGACATTTCCAGTTGCATCAGAAACTGTAAAACCTGTTGGTAATCCATCTTTAGAAAGACCTGCAAATAAAGATTTTGATGTGCGGAAGTTAATTGCAGAATTATCTTCAATAAGCTTTTGATTTGAAAAATCTGAGTTTGTTTCTGCAGGAGATGGTGTTGAGGATGGAGTCGAAGCTGGTGCCTCTTGAGTTAGAGTTGAAACGATAGAACCATTATTAAATTCACTTCCAGTTACAGAGTTAAAACCTAAGAAAGCAACCATCACGATAAGTAATGAAAGTGCAACCTTAGATGATTTCTTAGCAAGCTCTGCTGCCTTCTTATATGTACCGGAGATGGAATCAAGCGCAGTAGCGCCGGTTTTCTCATCAATAACCCATTCAGTAAGAACACGAATAAATGAAGCACGGGCACGCTGGACAACATGGCGAACATTTTTCTCACTCGTTCCAATTGCAGATGCAATCTCTTTAGTTGTACGGCCTTCAACCTCCCACATAACAAGTGCTGTTCGTTGTGTCTCTGAAAGACGCGATAGTGCTTCGCGAATAATTGAAGCATCCTCAGCGGCTGCAAGAGTTGCATCCATTGGGATGTGATTTTCTGCTGCGATCTCAGATAGGCGCTCTTGAGTGGCATCTGAATCAATTGCAACTAGGTTAGGTCGAGATCCAGTTGCACGGATTACATTCAGGCATAGATTATTAACCGTGGTGCGCAGATATGCCATGGCACGGTCTGCGGTATCAAGCTCTGGAGCTGCCAAGATAAATTTAAGGAAGGCATCCTGGACAACCTCTGCTGCATCAGCATCGCTTCGAAGAATTCGGCGGGCTTGAGCGATCAGTGATGAGCGGTTTTGGGTATAAAGAGCGGATAAATCAGAAACAGACCACGCAGCAACAGTCGCTGGCGCCTGAGCCTTCTTACGAAGTGACACTTTGATTTCCCGCTTTCAGGTGAGCCAACGTCTTGACCCCTCTACTTAGTAAGACACCAAAAGTGGGTAAATGTTGCCCCCATAGGCTAGCAATATGGGCCCACGCCTTGAATTTGAGCCTAGGGATCTTTGAAAACTATCCAAACTCTTTTGTGGGCCCTGTCGGGATCGAACCGACGACCCACGGATTAAAAGTCCGTTGCTCTACCGACTGAGCTAAAGGCCCCATCTAGACATCAGGATTAACAGGCATAGTAGCACCAACTAAATCAAGAGGTCGAATGAATCAAGCAAAAATCCAATGCGAATGATCAGGTGTAAAGATTGATTAACTATTTTTCTGCTAAAGGAAGCGAAAACTTTGAATTACAAACTAAAAATATGTTTTAGGCACTAACTAAATTTGGACTTGAAATTCATTTATTTCTAAAGGAAATAAACACACTTGCGCTCTAGTAGAATTTATGGATATGTAAGAGATCTAATCTCTAGTGTAGAATTAATTCCAATATTGTTTATTGCTTGATCATGAAAGCTTTGTAGGAATTCTCCTTTTAAAACTTCGAGTGTACTTACCAAAATGGCTCCTATACATCCAAAAAACTTTTTTCATAGTAATGCCCCAAATCGACTTGGGAGTAAACCAAGAGTGAGTGACACTGCCAATTGTGACTTGCACCATGATTCTAAAATTATTATCCTCAAGAACTAGTCCTCCTTTATGATACGTAGAATTTGTATCAATAAACAAAATTTCTCCTACCGAAGCGGAGAAATCAAAAACGAGTTCAGGGGCAACGTTCGACCTTAAAACTTTATCTGTGAGTCGATTTGTAGCATCTGACTTAACGTGTTCACTTTCATTAGACGAATTAATTCGATCCACGAGTTGACCATCTTGCAGGTAGTCTGCCCAGCCAGCAAACGTAGTTGACAAAGCTGAAAATTGGCCATTTGCTTCACTACAAGAAGTTAGAGGTATGAAAAGTTTTATTTGTGGCCCGAAATCATCGAGATCTCTATGCCACAGGTGTGCGTGAGTTGTATTCTTAATTGCATGGTCATTAAAAAATGAATATGAGCAAAAAATGCTCACTAAGCGCGGGAATGGCATTATCTTGCGAAAGTACTTTATTCTCAATAATGGCTTTACCAAATTACTCAGATAGTTTTTAAAATCTGGTGTAAGAAGGTGCGAGATATCTTGAGAATACCCCGATTTTATTATGCTTGGGTCAAGTTTTAACGAACCAATTTCGTTTGTAATGTATTCAGCATATTTCAAAAGTTCATCCGGTTGAATTGAGCTCAGAAAAAAACCGTCTTTTTTAATACTGCTCTCGAGCATTTCAATACCTGAAAAAGTCATTTTATTCATAGCTAAGTAAACCATGAAACTTCTCTTCTCAGACCTGTTTTGTGCAAGCAAAATGCCAATATGCTTCGGTTAAGAATTCTGATTACTCGAAAGCTTCTAATTATTCCTTCTTCAAATAGAGCCCTAGTTGCAGAATTAAGTAATCCTTTCCAGTCAGATTTAATGGCAGTATTCAATAACTTTAATAGAATAACTCCGATGTATTTACTGTTTTTAGTGTTGGGATTTTTCAGTAAATTTATTAAGCTTAAGCAAGCTTGAACTGAATCAGCTCTATAAACAATATTTGCGCTTGTTTGCCCCTCTCTTGAATTATTGTATTGATAAATTATTGATTCTGACCAGGCTACTTTAGGATTTCTATTGAGTAAATTCGCTAAGAATACAAGATCTTCGCCACAAAATAAATCTGGAAACTTTAAGTTTATTAAAAAATTGCGTTTAAAAAAAATTCTCCACATTCCGCCATTCACAGATAAATCTAAGAGATTCTTAGTTTCTAACTTTTTAGTTTCAGATTGACTGAGATTTCCGTGTCTAAGGGTAAAATTGCTTACAAGCATATCTTCTGGAAATTCTAAGTTAATAGTTTCTTCAAGAATTTTTAGGTCTCGGACATCATCACTATCCCAAAACACCACTATGTCGTTAATCGCAGTTAAGAACCCTGCGTTTCTTGCCGCTCCTGGACCTAAATGTCCTTGTGAAATTATTTTTAATCTATTATTCAGGCCATTTTCAATACTAAATTGTTGCAATAAATTAAACGTACCATCTTCACTACCATCATCAACGATTATTATCTGGGCTCCTTTTGAGGCTAGATAATTAATTTCATCAAATATTCTGTTCAACTCATTTGCCATGTTCCTTATTGGAATAATAACGCTTAGTTTTTTTAGCATTTAATTTCTTTCTCTTAAAGCTTTGGTTAGTTCCAAATTAATAAGTAATTATCTATGCCAGTTAAAGGTGTTTCGGCCAATACTCTCGAATTAGGAATCAGCTCAATTAATTCCTCTATGCTATATTTACCTCTACTTCGTCCGGTTAGGTTGTTTTTGCCTGTGTTCATGGTCATGTAACCCCGTTTACTTTTAAGAATTACCTTTTGTAAATAATCGGATTGCAAAAATCTTGGGAGTTCAGAAAATGCGTAGTTGCTAATCACAAGATCAAAATCGAATTTTTTGTTAGGTAAATCACGAGATCTAATTATTTTCACCCTCACATCAAAATTAGACAAATATTTTAATGTTAAAGTTTGAACATTTTCTAAATCATACAAGTGATACTCTTTTATCTCATACAAACTATCCAAGATCCTTAACTGCCCACCATATCCGCAGCCAATTTCCGCAATTTTAAATTCATTTAGTGATCCAAAAAGCACCTCCAATTCCGCTGCTACGCTTATATAGCGAAGTGTGGTAGGGCTTATTGGCCCCGTATTTGGGTAATTAAATGTTAAAGGCTTCCCAACTAAATCATTTTTTTTAAATGTATCCATCATCAGACTAAAACCTGGGTTGAGTGCCAGAATTTTTTTAAAATAAGCGTAACCCATGTCCGGTTCAACAGTTTCAATAATTTGTCTACACGTATACTTCCGTCGAAACTTAACAAAATAATGATTTTTCTCCAAAGTTTTTTGAACGAACTTTTCATAATTGGTTAGCTGGCTGTCTGAAACTGGAAAATTGGTACTTCTTGAAACTAATACATTTCTGAAGAATTCTGAAAAATTACAATGAAGCCTAAAATAATGACTTAAAATAATATTTTGCCATTTGTATATAAGGCCATAATTGAAATTCAAAGTTTCCCCACGAAATGAGCGATACTGATATAATTGAATGCATGCGAATTGTTTTTGCTCATTTCGGTTCAAGGATACCAAAGTTTTTGATTCTAAACATGATAAGAGTAGGTCTGATGTATGAAAAGTACCCTGTCACTTTACTTACGGACCAAAAGCCCTTTAAATTCCAACAACCAAACATCTCAATAACCAAAGTCCAGAGAGATAATAGTTGGGTATTAATTGAGCACCAACTTACTCATCCGAGAAAATTTAGAAATAATTTCTGGTTTACTAGCCTGATTAGATTTATCGAAATAGCAAAATTTGGTCTTGATTGCAATGAGAAAATGCTACACATAGAATCTGATGTTGTTACTTCATCAGATTTACCTTTGGATAAATTAGAATTAATTAATGAGCCATTGGCATTTCCATTATTTAATGATGAGATGGGCATCGCCAGTCTTTTATTAGTGAATAAAAAACAAGGATCACAACTTTTGCTTGATGAATGTTTGGCTGCTGTAAAGAATGACTCAAAGACTACCGATATGCTCGTATTGGGGCAGCTTGCTAGAAATTACCCGAACAAGGTGCTTATTTTGCCCTCATTTATTGACACTAGAAATATGCTTAGATCCCAAGATGTTGATTATAAAAATAAGATAACTCTCAATATTCCCAAATTCGGTGGGGTTTTTGATGGACTCGATATTGGCCAATTTATCTTCGGAGAAGATGCTCGAAATAATAGAGGTTTAAGGATACTGAGAAGAATGAATCCTTACAGCAACTTAAATGTCTTAAGTTGTGAGTATAAATTCAAAAGTAATAGAGATTTTCCTTACCTGATCGGCCACAACCAGTTTTCCTTTCCGCTTTATAGTATTCATATTCACAGTAAAAATAAACGGGCATTTAAACTAGACAATAGTAGGTATCTTAGAAAATACTTTTACAATTCAAGGTTAGGAAGAACCAATGAATTTGAACCTATAACTTTCTTGAGCGGATTGACAAGGTTTATTTCTCGAAGAATTTTAAAGCTAGGATTTGGATCAAATGACCATTAAAGATCCCGTTCTAATTATTGCGTATCGAAGAAGTGAAAATTTATCAAACTTAATTGAATTGTTGATTTCATTTGAAGTGCCAAAAATCTATATCTCGCTGGACAATGTGGACCATCCCGACCCAAGAGCACAATTGGATCATTTAGATTGTCTAGCGGTAATAAATAAATTTCTCTTAAAGTTTCCGGACAAGATTATAACTAGTTATCACAAAGCGAACGTCGGCTGTGCGCTAGGGGTTATTTCAGCCTGCGACTGGTTTTTTAAATCGGAGAAGTTTGGTATTATTTTGGAGGACGATTGTTTTCCAAGTTTTGATTTCTTTCAATTAGTGAACATTACAAAAGAATTGCTTTATCGTAGTTCAAATATTTGGTTAATTTGTGGCACACAATTGGTGATTGATAAATCAAATAGATTTGGATTTTATATTTCGAAATATGCCTTGACGTGGGGCTGGGCAACATCAGATATAAAGTGGCGAGAGATGTCTCATAGTTTACGTTTAACCGTTCGTGATTTTGCAAAACAGAATAAAATGATCCCAGAAAATTCTTATTGGTACTTTGGAGCTAATAGAGCGGAACTGGGGTTAGTAGATGTTTGGGATACAATTTTGTTGCACAGGATGCACGTATTGAATAAAAAAGCTATCCTCCCATATCAAAATTTAGTAACTAACTTAGGTTTTGACGATCGTGCAACACACACAAAGGGTGATGTTAGTATAAAATTAGGCTTTGGTCGTTTTGAAGCAGATCAAAAAAGTAAAGAAGATTTCGAGATGGACAAACTGCTGAGAAGGCAAATTTACTCAATTAATTTTAAACATTTGTTGACAAATAGGTTGCGCAGGTTGATTGATTTGATAACTGCTAGAAGTAATAGTTCAAAAGCCAATTATTTACGTAGCCGTTTAAATGTCCTATAAATACAATTTAATTTGACTATAAATTAGCTTCATATAGTTTCAAAACCTGTTTTGAAACTTTTGAATAACCAAATAATTCTCTAGCAGCATGTGAAATTCTGCCTGCGTTTTTTTTGAGAGGAGCTTCTATGATTTTCCTTAATAGATCTGTCGAATCAAAGGGGTCGATAACAGGCATTCTAAATTTTAGTAATGCCTCCGGTATTCCACCAATGTCTGATCCAATTACATAACATCCGGAAGCAAGTGATTCACCGATAATATTCGGGCTGTTATCAACTAAACTCGGAACAATTACTACATCAGTTGTTTTCAATAAATTTGCGATTTCCATTGAACTCAGAGTTCCGTATTTATTAACTTCTAAATGTCCCGGAAAATCTGTCACTTCTCCATTCCCAACTAAATTCAAAACTGTGTTGGAAGATTCTTTTTCATTCATGCCCTGCAATGCAATTTTAAGCAAACTTAGGTTCTTAATTGGATTATTTAATTCTGTAGATACAAACGTGATAATTTTTTTTCTTTTTTTAGATTTATTAGAATCTGATATTGAGTTAAAGAAGTATTCAGGGATGGGATTAAAAATTTGATAAATGCGCCTGCTGTGCCCTAATGGAGAAATCTTAAACTGATTTTTAATCCAGATCGAAGGAGCTATAAATACGATGTTATTCGCTCCGCGAGTGTGCTTTAAACTTCTACTGTGAGAAGTGCTTATGAGCTTTTTACCAATAAATGTAACTTGAGGGCATCTTAAGCATTTAGATAAATATTCTTTGCAACCGTTGGATACATGACAACCTCCCGTATAAAACCTTTCATCGTGAAGTGTGCATACAATTAATTTATTGGTTTTTTCTGCAAATCTTAAAATATTGTAATTTACAAGATTGTAAGTAGCATGAATATGAATTACGTCTGCTTGCTTAGCAAGTTCACTGAATATTTCAAAAAAGTCCAAACTTATTGGGGTTACTAAACTAGACCCTTTTTGGATCAGTTTGGATTGAAAAAATGTTGTACTTGAAGAGGCTAAACGTTGAGTAAAATTAAATTTCGAACTAGTTGTACCGTCTCGCGATATAAAATTCGAATTAACGCCCGCATTAAGCAAAGAATCATGCAGCCTGAAAGCTGCACTTCCAGCTCCTCCAAACTGTGACGATGAAAAATGAATTACTCTCAATTCTTTTCCATTCTTAATCCTTAGCCCAAATAGGTTGTAAGTATGTAATTTCTTTATCGTATAAGTTTGGCAGATATAGTGGATTATTTTTGAACCATTCACTAGGTAAAGTAGCAAAACCCTTATTCATGGTCACCATCTTTGCAGCCCAAAACGAAAGTGATGAATTCGAACCAAAGAAAAATTTTGCTTTAGAGAAAACATGCAATAGCTCCCAAGAGCTTATTTGTTCAGGGAGTAAAATAATTTTACTTTTAGATGCAAGAAAATCTCTAAAAAATACCGGCTCTTCTTCAGACGCTACAAGACAGGGAACATCAGACCTAATTTGACTAATAAAATATCTTGTTTCCAAAACACCAAAAGTATGCTTATGTTCTAGATAATCACCTCTTCTTAAATGCACGCACTGAAATTGCTCTGAGGTTATGGCAAGCAAAGACTTTTCTGGCGAAAGATTGTTAATGGTGTGACTCAATTCAATTATAAAATTAGGGTGAATTGGAAAATATGAAGTATTTTGGAAATAACTTGAAAACAAAAAATATGAATTTAACCGGGTGGGGCTCAAGTAATTGGATTCATTGTAATAAAATATATTTAATCTATAAATTTTTAATTTAACACAAAGTTTAACAATTAATCGACTAAAATTATAAAAAAATACATTATCAATTACTTTTATTTCATGCTCACAATTTTTTAATACTTTGTCCAACTCAAAAGGTCGATTAGGTACTTTTAAATGCCAGTTATTAAAAATTACTACCCTGCAATTATATTGAAGAGCTAAAACGTGAGCAAAGTTCAAAATAAATAATTGATTCCCCAATCCTCCTACGCTAAATAGAATTTTAGTGTTATATAAATCTCGTGTTCTAGATTTTATTTTCATGTAGTATTGAGAAATGGCACCTAAAATATTGATTGTCATACCTAATCGTAGCAAATTTGTGACAGCTTGGTGCTATGAAAATGCCTTTAGGTTGATCTCTGAAGGGAATCGAGTAGCAATTTTGGATTTAGCAAAGTATGACTTGAGATATTTTGGCAATAATCTTTATTGGTTTTATGATAACAATCTAATTGAAAAAAACGATATTAGAAAAACTGTAGTTAACGACCTAAAAAAAGTTGGAGTTGTTTTTTTAAAGCCAAACAAAATATTGACAGACTTAAATGCAACAACATTGAAAGACTCTGATGTTTCCTATTTCAATGCAATGATTCGCTCCGCTTATGCTTGGCATTATGGCTCAAGTAAATTTGAGCATTATTTACTCAACCAAAAGTTGCTTGATCGAGAACGAAGAAATTTTGCATTTATTTTAAATAATTTAAGAAGTTTTTTGAGAAATGAAGTGTATGACCACATTTTTACTATTAATGGGCGCACACAAATTGACTCATGTGTCGTTCGATGTGCCCAAGAATTAAATATACAATATTCTTTGATTGAAAAAACAAGTTATAATTGGAAATACTATTCTGTTCACAAAAAAGCTCCCCAAGACATAGATGAACTAGAAGAGAAAATCTTAATGAATTACAAGTTGATGCAAAAAAATCAATCTCAATTTGAACTTGATGCTATGGCTGAAGAATACTTCTCTGCTGGACTTGGGGATTTTAGTGAAAACCCTTGGGAGCAATTACACAAGCATAAATTAGCAGCTCACCTAGATTACTCCGAACACGCAGTTTTTTACACAGGATCAGATTATGAGTTTGCAATTGAAGATTCGATTGCTAATGGAAAAATTACATTTGAAGATAAAACAAATTTTTTTCAACAGGCTAATAATTCATTGAATCAAGTGAATGCTTTTAAAACCGTGATGGATGAGTGTAGAAATTTGCAAATGAAATTGCTTGTAAGAATTCATCCACACCCAAAAGGATCACATCTTCATGAAACAGATGGTAAGTTATGGGAAAAAGTCTGCCGTGAGAACGGAGTTGATTTCATATCTTCGGAAAATGAAATGGATAGCATAGAAATTGCAAAACAAGCAAAGGTAAATATTGTTTTTCGATCAAGCATAGCCATTAAAATAATATATTTAAAACTTCCATGCATCATTTTGGGAAAAACAGAATTTAACTCACTTGTACCTAAATTATGTGTTTCATCTAAGGATGGTCTTGTTAATTTGTTGCGAAAACCTCAGATTGTGAATCCAAATTCAATAATCCCATGGGCCTTATATATGGCTTTTGGGGAAATTAAAATCAAATATTTTGAATTCTACTCTGAACAGAAAATTCTCTATGGCGGTATTGAGATGAATACAAAAACCAAGTTTGGAACTATTCTTAGTAAGTTTATTTTTAGGTTTAAGCCTAAGAACTCGCTATTTAAACAATGATTTTTTTATTTTTTTGAAGCTTTTTTAATTCTATCTAAAATTGCCGTCTCGATTCCCTCACCGCTCGGTGGGATAACGATAATGCGGGTCAGTGCCTTGAGATCAGCCAGTCGAAAGGCGTAGTATAGACATGCTGCATAATCGTATGAATTAATAGGTGCTGCCAAACGGACCACTCCCGCTGGGGTTTCAACATCACTTAAAGCTAAGAATCCATCACCTGGAAGCGCAGCAGCACTTAAAATAATGCTGGCTTTAGGCGCATAATGAGATTTAAAATTACCTGAAAATTTCCTAGAATTAGAACTAGTTTTTGCGCAAACTTTAATTTTTGCGACTTCTTCAATCATACTTAAAGTTATGGCGCCAGGGCGTAAGATGCTTATTTTAGCACGAGTGCAATCAATTATTGTGGATTCAATTCCAATAGAACTTGCACCTCCATCAAGCAACAATTCATCTGAATTGCATTCGAGTCCAATTTCCTCTACCACTGCTTCTGCAGTTGTTGGTGATACCGCTCCAAATCTATTCGCACTTGGAGCAGCAACTCCTAACCCGCCTAGCTTTTCAAACTCACTAAGTAGCGCAAGTGCTACGGGGTGGGATGGAACTCTAACTCCAACATTCTCTTGGCCGCCAGTGATAAAATCTTTTGCAAATTTACTTCTTTTTAGTATCAAAGTCATAGGCCCTGGCCAAAACTCTTCGGCAATCTTTATCGCATACTCTGGAATATCTACTGCCCAGTTACCTAATTGATTAATGGATGAAATATGAACTATCAAAGGATGATCGGTTGGTCTTGCCTTAACCGAATAAACCCTACTTACTGCTTTTTCATTTGTTGCATCAGCCCCTAATCCGTAAACAGTCTCAGTTGGAAAAGCAACAAGCTGCCCATCCATTAGCGCTTTGGCAGCTTTCTTGATTTCAGTTTGTGTGGGATTGTTTATGATTTCCATACCTTAATCATCCCATTTAAGTGGTTTTGAAATGAAGAAGATGACCGATACCCTTCTCCTTCTGGTCCCCATCGTCTAGTGGCCTAGGACGTCGCCCTTTCACGGCGTTAACACGGGTTCAAATCCCGTTGGGGACGCGTCGAAGTTGAGTTAAGTTCTCAGCTTTGAAGGTAAGGCCCAGTAGCGCAGTTGGTTAGCGCGCCGCCCTGTCACGGCGGAGGTCGCGGGTTCAAGTCCCGTCTGGGTCGCAAGTGCTTAACTGCACTTTGATTGGCTGAGTAGCTCAGTTGGTATGAGCGAACGACTGAAAATCGTTAGGTCGCCGGTTCGATCCCGGCCTCAGCCACAAACACTTTTTGTTATTAAAGATTGGATTTACTATTTCTAGATTGAAATCACTCAAAGATAAATACTTTGACTACTCAATGATTAGGTGGGGCTTGGTAGGAATTACCACAACTCTTGTTGACTATCTTTTGTTTGTCTTTCTTTACGGACCGATTAGCTCGGTATTTTTGGCTAACCTGATTTCAGCATCTGTAGCTACTAGCATAAATTACCTTACCCATCATCGATGGACCTTTAAGAGCGAACAAAATCATTCAAGATCTGGCTTTAAATACTTATTAAATCTAATCTTTTGGTGGTTGGTTTCAACCTCAATAATTAAAATTCTCTTAGTATCTGGTTTTGATCCAAAAATAGCCAAATTAGTGCCGCTTATTTTGATTGTTCCTGTAAACTACTTTGTGTTAAATTACCTAGTTTTTAAGAAAAAAAATTAATTATCTTTAGTCCTAAAAAAAGCGATAAAAAGCGTCAACCAAGTTAGTCCTGCCCCAATTAACAGGTAGTTTGTAGCACTTTGGGATGCGTTCGATGATAAAACTGAAATGCCAGCAAATAGCCCAGATAGGCCCCACAAAATAATCGCAGAAGTTTTCCTGGTAAGACCTGATCTGATTAATCGATGAGATAGATGATCTTGCCCACCCTGAAAGGGTGAAAGATGCCTTCGAATTCTAGAAAACACTGCAACAGTTGTATCAAGTATTGGTATTGCAAGCAGGAGTACTGGAATCAAAAATGAGCCAATTTGAGTTTGGGAAATGGGCTCGAATCGAACAGTTAATGTTGCTAGTAGCACGCCTAAAAATAAAGCCCCAGCATCTCCCATGTAGATTTTGGCGGGGCTTTTGTTCCATACCAAAAAACCTAATGTAGAGCCAGCTGTAACTACAGAGAGTGCTGCAATCAAATATTGGTCGCCATTGAGAGCTAAGTATGCGAGCGCAATAGATGAAATTGCAACTGTACCAGCGGCCCCACCGTCTAAATTATCAAAGAAATTAATTGAATTACAAATTCCAACAATCCATACAACTGTAATTATTGAATCAAAAATTGAAGAGCCTGTTGGATTGCCGACATTGTCTGTAATTAGCAAAATACTTGCAGTAAATACACCCGCAAATGTTTGGGCAATAAATCTTGGTAAGGGCGGTAAGTTTCTTATGTCATCCCATAAACCAATGAGTCCTAACATTAATGCTGGGCCAAGTACAGAGGTAGCAAGCCAGAAAGTACTTGATGTGAAATGTGAGAAAAGGGAGGCTGAGTAAGAAACTGAAATTACCCCAATAATTATTGCCACGCCACCTAAATAGGGTACTGGCTTCTTATGAGATTTGTGAGAGGAGTTAGGTCGATCAACTACATCTGTTGCAATGGCAATCTTTCTCATTACTGGTGTGAGTAGACCCACAAGTAAATAGGAGATGACAAACAGTAAGAAGTACTCTGTATTTGTTATTCCCATTTTGCTAGATGTTGTTAATTAAGCTGAACCAGATTTGCGTCTATGCATCTTTGGTGCTGAGCCACCAGTTTGCCCTGAGCCAACCTTGGATCCTGAAATAGGCCCTGCGCTTTTTCCTGAGTTGCTTCCTTTTTGTTTTTTTGCAAGTGCTGCAAGCATTTTAGCTTTTGCATCTTCGCTAATGTTTTTTTCTTCACTCATACTTAATTTCTATCCCTTCCTTAACTATTTCTAGTTGTTTTAAGAAGAAGTGCTTTAACCTCAGACTCTTTATATCTTCGATGTCCGCCTAAGGTTCTAATTGAGGTTAATTTGCCGGATTTTGCCCATCTGGTAACTGTCTTTGGATCTACTCTAAATAATTCTGCAACTTCAGAGGGCGTAAGCAAAATCTCTTGAATCATCTGATTTTTTACCCTGCTTTCTTAATGTTCAAACTGGAAAATCTTGTTTTAGAAAAGCAAAATACATTTCTAGCCCGCTAGTATCCAGTATTTTCTGATACTCTGCAAGCAGATGCTCCCCAATTACAATTCGCAACGAATTAACATATATTTCCATATCAAGCTCTAGTCATTCAGGATATTGTTAGGCGATGAACACCAAAATGTTTAAATCATTTTTATTTGAGGCTCAAAATTCATTTTTCCGAGTTTTACTCAGACTGCGATTCCCCATAAAGAGAAAACCAAAGGTATCTTTCCTAGGCAACGAATACTCGGGTTATTGGTTCCCTGATTGTCTAATAAACCGAAGAGGAACTATTTGGGGAGTCGGATTAGGTAAAGACTCTAGTTTCGAATTAATTCTAACGCAAAAGGGCTACAAGTTTTTCGGATTTGAGCCAGAAAAATCATGCTTTAAAGAATCTTTGCGCCAATTTGCGGACACTGATGCAGTCCTTTACCAATACGGGCTCTGGGATAAAACTGGAGAATTTAAGTACTCAGGCGAAAACATCTCTATAGTAAATATCTTCAATTCAAATAAGTTGAGTGAAGAAGAAATTGAAATAAAGTCACTGTGGGAAGTTGCTAAAGATTTAAACTTAGATTCTTTAGTGAATCCTCGCATACTCAAGATGAATATTGAAGGTGCTGAAAGAGAAATTCTCTTCAAGCTTACAAAATATCCTCTTAATTTTGATGTGATAATTTTTCAAGCAGAGTTTTTGTTCCACATAGGATTTATTTATTTTCAAAAAAAAATAAAAGCTTTTTTTGAATTGAACTTAATTTTGTCAAAATTATTATCTGCGAAGTGGGAATTAGTGTATTTTTCTAGGCATCAGATAATTCTTTCAAGAATAGAGTTGAAATAGATTAGAATTAACTACTCGCATTCAATATATAGATAAATTATGAAAATAGTTCAAATAGCAATTGTCGTGATAGTCTCATATAGGTGTTTAGTCTTTAGTGCAACTAAAATAGATTTAGCAGCTGCTGAAAATTATGAGTGATTTAATCAGTTCTTATGTAGCATTTTCAAAGGCGGCAACCCGTCGCCAGCGAGTAACTAATCGCTCATAACCCTGACCTGCCAATGCGCCATCTCCTGCTGCCAACCCAGCTAGAGAGCTAGCAACATCTTCTATTGAAGTGTCTGCGTTTAATCCTGGTTGGCCATTTTCAATTAAAGATTTCTCTAGATAAATAGCTAGCCCTCCGTAATCACACTCCACAATTGAATTCGAATCAAAAGTTGATAGCCATTCGAGTAACTCCGCGATTTCCTGTTCTATTGGCCCATTTCCAAAAGCGTTAACCACTGCTTGATGGGCAAATAAACACCTTTGCTTAGCATTTGATATCAAGGTTCGAAGAATTGTGTAGGCACCGTCATCATTTGTTCCTCGGATTCGATCTGAAGGCTCAAAAAGTGCAAACCAACGTGGTGGAATACTCCAGGTTGCAGAAATTATATGAGAGACCTTATCTTCAACATTTTCAGAGTTTAAGGAAAGTGAGTTTTCGATTTCTTTTGGTAGAAAAAAACTACTGATTGTAAGTGGCATTGAAGATTTGAAATCATATAAGGCTGCCCAACACCTTTTTGCCGTTGACCAAGGAGCTATGTATTTTTTTTTATCAATTTCTAAAATGTGCGCACCGTCTAATTTAAGAGCGGGTGGCTCGGTCACAATTACCCGCCGAAGCGCCCTATGTTGCTCATCTTTACTCGTTGGCGTTTCGACAGGTATTTGATTCCATCTAAGTTGATCTGATTTTTTAAATGCAGTTATTGGTTCATAAACTCTTAAAGATGCAACGTATGGGGTAGGACGCATATCAATCAATCACGTGTTGCGTTGCTACCTTCACTATATGGATCTTCATCATCAAAGCTTGCATCCTTTTTTACCTCGCTATGTAACTCTTTTGCTAATCGCTCTAGATCCATGTCCTGATTTGAGTACTTAAGATCTCTTGCTACCTTTGTTTGCTTTGCTTTTGAACGGCCACGGCCCATTTGTGGTCTCCTTCAACACTCAATTAATTATCAGGCGGGTAGATTATCGCAAAGCCGGGCCATCAACCATCGACGCTTTTCCCCCACTAAACAGGGTTTTGAGGCCGATTGCCTGAAGGAAAAGACTCACTCCCATGATTGGAATTCGGAAGCGGTGATCCCCAATTGTCATTAATGAGATAAGCCAATTTGTACTTATTACAATCATGGCTAGATTTGCAATAAATTTCTCTAAGTGATTTTGTCTTAACAAAATAAAGTACCCGTAGAACAATAAAGCTAGCCCTCCTAATAACCAAAGCCAGGAAACCACTTTTCCGATTGGTCCAAGAACTAATTGATTGCCTTCGACAGATGATGATGCAATGTTTTTAATCGGACTTATCGTAAGCCAAGGATTTCTAGCCATTGTTCCATTACCTAAGGAGCCAAACCAAGGAGACCAGAAATAAATGGTTTTATTATAAAAAAGTTCTAGAGATTTGGTTGGATTACTTAGATACCAATTTAGAACACATTTAACTCTTTGATTATCTTGTTGCGCACTATTTCCCTCAGTTTCACATGGAACCCCAGCCTTAGACCCAGAACCAACATAGCCACCAGTTGCACCGTCACCAGCACCCAGATTCATAGTTACGCCCAGGTTTGTAGAAATACTGTTAATTCCAATCGCTTGATTGTTTCGATATATCAATGAGGCGGGGAATAAGAGAGTTACTACCGAAGTTAATACAACTGCAAGTGCGCCAGCTTTTATGCCTTTACGAGTAATAATCCAAAATACATTCAGTAGTATTCCAGTAACAATTAGCCTTGGCTGCATAAATGATAGTAAGCCAACAACAGTTGAACTAATAATTAAGTACTTCAAGAAATTTTTATCATCTTTTTCAATAAAATCTTTTATAATCAAACCAACAACGATCAGAATTCCTGACGCAGTAAAGCTCTCATAACCAACTGCTATTGAGCTAAGTGAAAGGGTCGGGTTAAAAATTATTAACAAAAAGGCTAAAAATGCAAATTTCTTTAATCTAGTTTTTGAAATTTGTGTAGCAAAAAAATATGCAGCAAATGAAAAAATTGCCGATTGAACTATCGATAAAGTTGTCAGAGCCCAACTTTTACCTAGAATTGATAGAAATAAGATAACTAATGGATACCCTGCAGGCCAGTAATTAAGAATGCTCTCTGGGGAAAATACTCCATCTTTTAATAGGGCGTTGTAGCCCATTAAATAATTCTCACCATCTGCGCCAAGCCAAGCGCCATCAACGAAATAAACGCGATCACCTGAGCCTGCATTCATTCCTTGAATTCTAAAAATAATTGCTAATTTAATTAAAAACACTGCAAAAGCCCACAACAGGAATTTTCTTTGTAAATTCTCTTTAGGCGCCATTTTGGCCCGTTTAGACTTACTAGCCATTTATTCCTCCACTAACATTTTGCATTAGTTTACTAACCTCTTTAAACAGATGAGATAAATCCGAGCTTGTGCCTGAGGCTGAAATCAAGCCTTGGTTGCAAAAATTCTCCCATTTTGTTGGGTCATCAACCAGATTAATTAATGTCTCACCTGCCATTTCAACCACATTGGGTGGTGTTCCCCGGCGGTGAGTGCCACCTTCCACGCATTGGATAGCTGAGTAAGGCGGAATTCTTAACTCTACCAATTTGCCTGCGGCAATTTGCTCAACAATCTTTCGAATCTTTTTAACCTGGCTCTTTACTTCAGAATCTTGATTCATCGAAGATCGGTTAACTCAACCTTTGAAATTTTTCCATTTATCTGTGATTTGATCATATCTTTCACATTATTTGTCTGTTCAATTGATAGGCCAGCAAAATCAGATGGGTTTTGAATCAGCTTATTCATCTGCTCCAATGAAAGTGGAAACTCTTTATCGCTGGCAATTGCGGTGAACAGTTTACCTGGAGCAGAAATAGTTGAGTGTTTCTTAATTATTTGATGTGCTACCTCCCGGCCCAGCCCAGCCTTAACGCACTCCATTAGTAACTTTGTTGTAGCAAGTAATGGAAGTTGCTCATCTAATTCGGCCCTAATCTCTTCTTCAAACGCACCAAACTCGTGCAAAATTGTCATAAAGGTATGAAGTAAACCATCTAAAACATAAAATGAATCGGGAATAACTACTCTTCTCACTACTGAACAGGAGACATCTCCTTCATTCCATTGATCACCAGCTAAATCAGCAGCCATTGTGTTATAGCCACGAAGTAAAACCATCATGCCATTTATGCGCTCAGAAGATCTGGAGTTCATTTTATGAGGCATTGCCGAAGATCCAACTTGTCCTGCCTTAAATCCTTCACTTACTAAGCCAGCACCAGCCATCAACCTAATTGTGGTTGCCATTGAGGAAGGAGCGGATGCAATCTGTAACAACTTAGATACAACCTCAAAATCAACTGATCTTGGATAAATCTGCCCAACAGAGGTCCAAGTATTTTCAAAACCAAACTCTTCAGCAATACTTTTCTCTAAATTCGCAAAATCTTTTCCCATGGCATCTAAGGCATCTTGGGATGTGCCAACTGGACCCTTTATGCCACGAAGTGGCAGGCGAGCAATTAATTCCTTTAGCGCGGTATGAGCAAACAACAACTCTTCAGCACAGGAAGCAAATCGCTTACCTAAAGTAGTTACCTGGGCCGCAACATTATGGGACCTACCCACCATGTAGGTTTTTTCATATTTTGATATTTTTTCATTTAACAAAAATAATGTTTGTAATACTCGATACTCGATTAATTCAAGGGCTGCTTTAATCTGGATCAGTTCAATATTTTCGGTTAGATCACGGCTTGTTAAACCAATATGTATTTTTTCAACTCCAGCGAGTGAGTTAAACTCTTCAATCCTCGCCTTAACATCATGACGAGTTTTAATCTCTCGCTTATCAATTGAATCTAGATCAACTTTTTCTATTACCTTTTCATAAGCTTTGATATCACCATCTGTAATTGGCAAGCCTGCTTTTTGCTGCAATTTTAGAATAGTGATCCAAAATTTCCGCTCTTTAATAATCTTATTTACTGGATTAAAGATTGCCACCATCTCCTTTGTGGCATATCTTGTTGCTAATACATTTGGCGTAATGCTCATTTGATTAAATCCCTAACCACAATTGTTTCATCCCGGCCAGGTCCAACCCCTATTGCACTCATTGGTGCTCCAGAGATTTTTTCTAAAAACTTCACATACTCCTGAGCATTTTTTGGAAGATCTGTAACAGATTTAGCCTTTGAGATATTTTCCTTCCAGCCAGGTAAGTACTCATATATTGGCTTAGCATGGTGAAAATCAGATTGTGAAGCAGGAAGCTCTTCAACTCGCTTGCCATCAATCTCATAAGCAACACAAACTGGGATCCTCTCCCAGCCCGTCAATACATCTAACTTTGTTAAAAAGAAGTCGGTTAAGCCATTAACACGTACTGCATACCTGGCTATTGGTGCGTCAAACCAACCACATCGCCTATTTCGCCCAGTTGTAACACCAACCTCACCACCAATTTTTCTAAGCGCCTCACCATCTTCATCAAATAACTCAGTTGGAAATGGTCCACTTCCAACCCGAGTTGTGTATGCCTTAAGAATTCCAATCACGCGAGTTATCTTTGTTGGACCAATTCCAGAGCCAGTGGAGGCTCCTCCTGCTGTTGGGTTTGAGGATGTAACGAAGGGATAAGTTCCATGATCAACATCTAACAAAGTTCCTTGCGAGCCTTCAAGTAAGACAACTTTGCCTTGCTGCAATGCTTGATCTAAAAGAAGAGATGTATCTGTGACATATGGTTTTAAGATTTCGGCATACCCCAAATACTCACTTATTACCTCATCAACTGTAATTCCTTTGCGGTTAAAAACCTTAACTAGTATCTGATTTTTATCATGCAGCGCTGCTTCAATTTTTTGCTTTAATATTGATTGATCAAATAAATCTTGAACCCTAATTCCAATTCGATTTATTTTATCTGCATAGGCTGGACCAATTCCTCGGCCAGTTGTGCCGATCTTTGATTTTCCTAAAAACCGCTCTGAAACTTTATCTATTGTTCGATGGTATGGCGTGATTAAATGCGCATTTGTTGAAATCTTTAACTTTGAAGTGTTAATACCACGTTCATTTAATCCTTTAATTTCTTCAAGTAAAACGGCTGGATCAATTACAACACCATTTCCAATAACTGGTACTACATTTGGAGATAAAATTCCAGAGGGAAGTAAGTGGAGTGCGTACTTTTGATCACCAATAACAACTGTGTGTCCTGCGTTATTGCCGCCTTGATAGCGGACTACATAATCAACACGATCACCTAATAAATCGGTTGCTTTTCCCTTGCCCTCATCGCCCCACTGCGCACCAAGTAAAACAACAGCTGGCATCTTCTTCTCCCATTATTCGTAACTTTAAAGGTGAGCCACTTTGCTTAAAACCTTTTTAGTTGTAATTTCCTTACGGGATTACGGCCAATTCCACCACATTTAGGACGGTTTTAGAAATCACCGCCCCAATGCATGCGTTAAATCTGTCCTAGTAGGCACCTAATAAAAGCAACGCCTTCTTAAATAGCGCCGCTAGGGCAATGGTTAATGTGCCGGAGGCAAGTAGCCTCTCCAGCAGGGTAATTAAGGTAATTAAAGTTCCAGTTAACATAAAGCTCCATTTCATTTTATTTAAGTTGCATGGGCTTTATCAGGTTCATCTAGCCTACCTAAAGGCTGGCACTAATTGTTTTTATCTCCTTCTAGTGGGGAAAACTTATCGCTGATAACCTCATCCTTACTATGAGTAGTGAATCTTTTGAAAACCTATCTTATGAAGATCGCACCTTTGCCCCTTCACAAACTTTTATTGATAGTGCAAATGCGAAAAGTGATATTTATAAAGAGGCAGATACTGATCGATTAGCTTTTTGGGAAAAACAAGCAAATAGATTGCATTGGAATCAAAAATGGAATCAGGTTGTTGATTGGCAACTTCCTTTTGCTAAATGGTTTATCGGTGGCAAGTTAAATGCCTCTTATAACTGCCTTGATCGTCATGTAATTGAAGGTAGAGGGGATCGAGTTGCTTTCTACTTTGAAGGAGAACCTGGGGATACCCAAACAATTACCTACGCAGATCTTCTGTCAAAGGTTTGTAAAGCAGCAAATGCTTTAAAGGAGCTTGGAATAAAACAGGGCGATCGCGTTGCAATCTATATGCCAATGATTCCAGAAGCTGCAGTTGCAATGCTTGCTTGTGCAAGGTTAGGTGCAATGCACTCAGTAGTCTTTGGTGGATTTTCAGCCGACTCATTGTTATCTCGAATTCAGGATGCCGATGCTTCATTAGTCATTACCGCCGATGGTGGATTTAGAAAGGGCGCGCCATTTGCACTAAAGCCTGCAGTAGATGAAGCACTTAAGGGTGAGACAAATGTTAAAAATGTATTGGTTGTTAAACGCACTGGCCAAGAAACTAAGTTTGATTCTTCAAAAGATATCTGGTGGCATGAGATCGTTGATAAGCAATCAGATAAACATGAGTGTGAGTTCTTTGACTCAGAAAATGGCTTATTTATTCTCTACACCTCAGGTACTACAGCAAAACCAAAGGGTATTTATCACACTACGGGTGGTTACTTAACACAAGCTGCATTTACCCACCATGCCGTTTTTGATTTAAAGCCAGAAAAAGATATCTACTGGTGCACAGCAGATATTGGTTGGATTACCGGGCACTCATATGTGGTTTATGGGCCGTTAATTAATGGTGCAACACAGGTTATGTATGAGGGAACTCCTGATACACCCACAAAGGGGCGGCTATTTGAATTAATTGAAAAATATAAAGTAAGTATTTTATATACCGCACCTACATTAATTAGAACTTGGATGAAATGGGGAGATGAGTTTCCAAATAATTCTAATCTTTCATCCCTTCGTCTACTTGGATCAGTTGGTGAGCCAATTAATCCAGAAGCATGGATGTGGTATCGAGAAGTAATTGGAAAAAACAATTGTCCAATTGTTGACACTTGGTGGCAGACTGAGACAGGTGCAATCATGATTTCACCCCTTCCTGGAGTTACTGCAACAAAACCAGGCAGCGCCATGAAAGCTCTTCCTGGGATTTCTGCTGAGGTTGTAGATGATGAAGGAAAAGCTGTTGGCAATGGCAGAGGTGGCTACCTTGTTTTAACAAAACCTTGGCCATCAATGATGCGTGGTGTTTGGAATGAACCTATTCGATATAAAGAAACTTACTGGTCACGCTTTGATGGAGTTTATTTTGCCGGAGATGGCGCCAAGTTAGATAAAGATGGCGCAATCTGGTTACTTGGCCGAGTAGATGATGTTATGAATGTTTCAGGACATCGAATCTCAACTACTGAGGTTGAGTCAGCTTTAGTTTCCCATGATGCGATTGCCGAGGCTGCAGTAGTTGGCGCCAATGATGAAATGACTGGGCAGGGCATTGTTGCATTTGTTATTTTAAGAGGCGGAATTGAATCAGCCACGGGGGATGCTTTAGTTAAAGAGCTGCGTGATCATGTTGCAAAACAAATTGGCCCAATTGCAAAACCACGTCAGATTATGGTTGTTGCAGAGTTGCCAAAGACAAGGAGTGGCAAAATTATGCGCCGGCTTTTGCGGGACGTGGCGGAAAATAGAGCAGTTGGAGATTCCACAACCCTTGCTGATCCAAATGTAATGAAATTAATCTCTGAGGGTTTAAAAACTGGAAAAAGTGAGGATTAGTTTACTTTTTCAAGTAACTTAATAATCTCACTTTTTACCTCATCCATCACTGAAGGTAAATGAGAATCTGCATAAACATAAAGTTTTGAGGGTTTTATGTATTTATCTGCAATACTCCAAGTTGAAAAGATCAATAGTGTTGCAACTAAATACAAGATGAAGGCTGCGCGAAATATAGAAATGGCTGCCCCTAATAATGAATCTATAAATTTAAAAGGTGGAACAAAAAGTATCTTTCGAAAAAGTGACGCAACTTTGCCAAGTAAAAACTCACTTAAGGATGCTCCGATAAATACTGCAAATAATGCCAAAACAACTTTTTGGCTTTGACTCTCCCAGGTTGCAAAATACTTAACAGCAAGGGCTAATCCCACTACACCGCCAGCAATATATCCAGCAGTTCTAAAAATTGTTTTGATTAAGCCGTTTTTATATCCAGTATAGAAAGTGGCCAAAAGAACCAAAACAATTAATAAATCAAAGTAATTCATAACCTGACCCCAAAAGCTTTTTCAACTTGATTAAATAATTGTTTTTTACTTGTGTAGGCCCCAATTTTAGTCTCTATATTTTTGCCATTTGCATCGATAAACCAAGTAACTGGAACACCTGGCCCAAATATAGATTTTGAAATTCCGCTTGAATCTTCAAGATTTGGCCAACTCATCCCACTTTTTTGAATGTAATCAATCGCATCATCTTTAGATTTTTCTTCGACATTTACACCAAGCAGCTGGATCTGCCCGTTTTTAAATAGTGGATTTTGATATAGCTCAATAAAATAAGGCATCTCCTGCTTACATCCTTCACACCATGAACCCCATACATTTATCAGCAGGGGTCCTTTTATTTGATGAAAATTAATTTCACCCGAACCATCTAAACATCCCATCAAAACAGATTTATCGACGCTCTCTAGTAATCTGATTTGATCACAAGATGGGACAACTCCGGGTGCACTTAACTTGGTTGGGGAAGTGCATGCAGAAATTAGTAAAGTGGTGATCAATAAACTTAAAATTTTTTTCATTTGAAATCTGCCTCAACTTTTACCATTCGCTGTGCCTTTATTGGATCCATCTCACCTATCCCAAATGATGGACAGTACTTAGAAATTGGACAAGCACCACATGCTGGCTTTCTGGAGTGACACACTCTTCTGCCATGCCAAATTAGGCGCTGCGACAAATTAGTCCATTCTTTTCTTGTGATTAAATCAGAAACCTCAAACTCAACCTTTACCGGGTCCATAGATTTACTCCACTTAAATCTTCTACTTAATCTGCCAAAGTGAGTGTCGACGGTTAGGCCTGAAATACCAAAAGCATGGCCTAAAACAACATTGGCTGTCTTTCTACCAACACCTGGAAAGGTGATCAAATCTTCTAATTTGTTTGGCACCTTGCCATCATAATCTGTAACTATCTTGCTACTAAGTAATTTTATATTCTTAGCCTTTGACCGATAAAAACCAGTTGATTTAATTAATCTTTGAATGTCCTTAACATCAGCTTTGGCCATTTTTGCTGGATTTGGGTACTTTTTAAATAAGGCAGGGGTTGTTTGATTTACTCGCTTATCGGTGCATTGTGCTGATAGAACAGTTGCAACGAG
>Ga0209297_1000308_pt1 | contig 32742 bp, 25 predicted proteins | sample S_130805_MF_Meta_FD_187322 | JGI IMG/M metagenome (GOLD analysis project Ga0209297, IMG submission 187322) | Freshwater microbial communities from Lake Simoncouche, Canada to study carbon cycling - S_130805_MF_MetaG (SPAdes) (version 2) | ecosystem: Environmental > Aquatic > Freshwater > Lake ...
TAAAGGTTGAAGCCTGTATTGTTTTAATATTTAGCAAATATATATTACTATCATCCATTTACTATTTCTAATGTTTATATTTCTTATATAATCACTCGCGACAATTCGCTTTAGTCTCCCCAGATACTGCTAAATATGTCACTCACACTGTCCGTATTGCCCGTAAAGAAATCGCCAGCTTTTCCAAGTGTTTCGCTTGGATCGCCTATCGCATCTCCAACATTGTTGAACATTTCGCCTGCTTTTCCAAGAGCCACGCTAGGATCACCTATAGCATCTCCAGCATTGTTGAATAGGTCACCGGCTTTTCCAAGAGCCACGCTAGGATCACCTATCGCATCTCCAGCATTGTTGAACATGTCGCCTGCTTTTCCAAGAGCCACGCTAGGATCACCTATCGCATCTCCAGCATTGTTGAACATGTCGCCTGCTTTTCCAAGTGCTACGCTAGGATCGCCTATCGCATCTCCAGCATTGTTGAACATGTCGCCTGCTTTTCCAAGAGCCACGCTAGGATCGACTAGTGCCACCCCAGCAATTCCCGCAGTTCCTAATGCTGCAACACCCATGCCTGGTAAAAGATTTGAACCCGTAGGTCTTTGAGACATAGGTTGTTGCATCATAGGTTGTTGCATCATAGGTTGTTGCATCATAGGTTGTTGCATCATAGGAACATATTGTTTCGCTATACCAAGTTCATTCGTCGAATATGTCGCGAACATCGCTATTATATTTGTTAAATATTTTTCAACTAATAATAAACGTATGTAGTCTGATGAATGTTGATATTCAACATCTACATTTACGAGAAGATCATACTCGGTGTCTGTGCGTCCATATCGCATTAAATACATACTATAGATATAAATCGCAATCAAATACAAATAAACCATATAATAATACATATTCGCGCTATCCCCACAATTCTCTTCGCTAGTGTTACTTGTATTATCATTTGATGCCTGGCAATAACTTATATTTAACAAGTTTAATATGGTATTCATTGAATACGACAACAAAGATACGATAATTACAATATTTATAATTTTGAAAAATAGACTGATAATCGTATAACTCGAATTGCTATATCGACATATTACGTAATAATAGAGATAACTAAAAAGACTTATTATTATATTTGTAACAAAACTATAAAACAAGGAACAATAATTAATATAATGAATGATTTTAGTCAACGCAGCCCCTTTCGGTTGCTTAATATATAAAAGGATCGCGTATATAATACAGGTAGCAACGACAAATCCTAAACATATACCAAATGTCGTGAGAATATAGACAAACATCTTTTCATTGTCGCTATATTCCGACAATATTTGGTGATCGTAAAATGTTATGTTGTTGTAATAAGGGATATTGTATTGTAATTCAGAGGATACTGTATCGAGATCACTCGCCGCTATACCGCACGTATATAAAACCGAATCTCCGTATTTAATCGTTGCATCCGAGCGATTGTAGAATACCGTATCTCCGTCGGACGCGAACGTCGTTTGTAGATATTCTTTAAATACATCGTAATTCACAGTAAAGCAATTATAGCACGCTGTCTTGAATATTTTGATTAGGGTGTCCTCTTCCTTCTTCGCGAGAACAATGTTGTTAAATTTAAATAACTGGCGTATCCTCGTGTCAACGTTTGTCTTGCCTTCTTTACATATTAAATTCATAATAATATTGGCGTATGAAATCGCGTTCTTTAATCTATCCTTGCCGTTCTTGTCGTTTCCAAACACAGCTTGTAATTTTAACATATCAAACTCATAATTCTTAATTTTATACAACACTTTCTCTTGCTTTTTCATAGAATATTTTATTTGTTGAATATAACTATGAATAAAAACATCTGTCGCCTTTTTAATGTCCTCTTTGATCGCGATAATTGCCCTGCTCATATTTCGTTCATCTTCGTCAATCCCTTTATTACGAAAAGTTTTTATAATATTTAATATTATTTTTTCTTGTATCTTATATTTTGCTTTTTGTATAGGAGCATTAGGAGCATTAGGCATACCCATACGGGCATTTGGAGCATTAGGCATTCCCATACGGGCATTAGGAGCATTAGGCATTCCCATAGGAGGAGCATTAGGCATTCCCATAGGAGGAGCATTTGGAGAATTAGGCATTCCCATACGGGCATTAGGAGCATTAGGCATTCCCATAGGAGGAGCATTTGGAGCATTAGGCATTCCCATAGGAGGAGCATTTGGAGAATTAGGCATTCCTGTCGGGGTATTTAAATAGGATGTCTGGTCTACAATCGTTTCGCGAATTGGTAGAAGGGCGTCAATCGTGTTGGATACAATACTGTCCTGCTGTTCTCGTGTTATAAACGCGTTGTTGTTATTCACGCGATATAAATCATTTAAATACGAACCACGGATACCAATCGTATCACGTATATTACCGTATTCGGGTATCACTTGATCTACTGTCTTATTGTACATGTTTGTTCCAAACATCGCAATAATCGCGAGCGGATTAAACAACAAGTCGTCTTCGTCGTCGCCAATAGAACATTTATCAATTTTATTCAGCGCAGGTGTATATCCGGTCTTACAATACGTGTAACATTTACCTATGGTCATCGTGTCTGTCTCGGGGTCATTCTTTATTTTGTTGCGATTGTGATAATTCGGGATACAAAACCAATGTTGCCACTTTTCGCTACAATGTGCTTTTTCGTCCGCTAAAAAATAGTGATTCCTTGCTTTCGCACTTAAAGCAATTTCGGTATCGCTAATCGTAATATTGGTTCCTGCTCTAGGCAATTGTGGATTTGTGGTGTTAATAGAATATGCGCCGCTTACACTACCAGCCTTACTACCAGCCTTGCTACTAGCCTTGCTACTAGCCTTGCTAGTGTCCTTACATATATAATTATGTAGTGATAAATTACTGCATACGCTCATTACCTTTAAAAATATATTAGATAATAAATAAGCCAAAGTCTCAACAGTCTCAAGATACTCTTTATTCGCCTCCACCTTTAATATATTCTGTGGAGCGTTTCGCAACCTTCTCTTTCGGTTTCATACTTTCATCATATGCCAATAGATCCTTTTGATTAATGACACACGTATCGTCGCCAATAAAAACCGGCATCGTAGATCCGTCTTTTTTAACAATTGTATCCAACTGTTCGCAATCTATTCTCCATACCTTTTCGTTATTGTTATCAACACGATTAATAACCTTCCATTTGATCTTGGACATTTCGGGATCTTTGAATCTACCTTCAGGTAAAAGAACATTGTAATATTTACCTTGCGTTATGGATACACTCTTGCCAAAGTAGGTTTTGATTTCATCACCATTAAATATTTCTGATAGCATAAGATAAGATAAGTTGTCATACGACTTGCCTTCTATTTGCGCCCTGTCTATTCTTCCAACATCATCGTTTTCTTCTTCAGTGGTTCCATAAAATCCGGGCATTTTAAAGTTCATTAGCATATTTTTAAAATAATTGAATATATCTATGATATCTTGGATTATAGAAGTATACGATTTCGAACCCTTACTATCATCTCCAGATTCCTTTGACGAATCCACTGGTTTATTTGCGTTTTTCTTCTTGTCCAAAGTGTCCTTTATAAGTCCTAAGATATAAAATATCAACCCGACCAATATTAAAAATCCTACAAATACGGGGTTTCTTAGCAACGCCGCGATTGCGGGCATAATAAGATTTACAACTTTTATAAATATATCTACGGCAAAGGCGATCGCTTGAGATACGGCTTTAAAGAATGACGCCATATTATCTATAAATATCACGAACCACTGTCTAAAATTGTCGCTCGAGTGTCTAGAGTTTGCGCCATATTCTGTCATTTTCGCTAGATACTCCTCGTGTTCGCGTTTCTCTCGAGCACTCTTATTTACTAATATCGTATCAAATGCGTCTTTTTTCAATTTTGCGATTGCCACTTTCGCAGCATCAAGATTTCTCTGTAATAACGCAAGAGTATCAAAAACTTCTGCGATATGCTTATTATAGTGTATTCGATCTTCATTGCTCGTATCCGCCGTGCATATCTTTACTCTACGAAATGGAATATAGCTACACAATAGATATAATTCATTCAAAGTATTATAAATAATTAGATCTTTACTCACAGTTCCATATGCATCTATTAAATGCCTGTTGCTATCCTCATCGCCACCACCACCTGTGTTTTTTACGGTGGTAGATACAGATATTATATAGGGAAGCAATGGTATTACCAAAATAATTATGAGAATAACGAATACATAAGATATGGTATTTTCAATATTCATCTAATAATTTATATTACTCTTATAATATATAATAATAATTATTACAGCGATAATATCGTGGTTTTTATTATATTCGTAATAAAATAAATCAAAATGTATAATTATCTCTATTTTTTCATTTTCTTACTGCTACTATACGCATCGCTGTATTATATATTCTATGATGAACTAATATTATACCAGGTAGAAGCGATGTATTTTGATTTCAATCTACTCTATAAAAAACAACCCATCATAATCCAAGACAGTATTCAAAACATAGATGATATATTGATAGATTGGTTTTCATATAATATAATCGATCGCGACGTTTTTATAAAGAATATTTTGGGATGGAACAGAAATCATTATAAGTATTTTCTAATCTATGCGAATGCTGAAGATTCACTAGAGATAACGCTCGGAAACCCGCTCACAAAACACGAGAACAACACACCATATCATAACCAAACGCTCACAACGATTCTATTAAATAAAAATAAGATCCTTATCATTCCCTTTAAATGGTATTATCATATAAACATTATCACAGGAAACCCGCGATTTTTCGGAATACACGACTACATTACCTACGGACTTTCCTTTGGTGTTAAAGAAAAATAAATATACAAACTTCAAAAATAATGCTTTCCAACCTTAAAATGGAAAGAAAGATGTTTACGGTTGTGACTCCTACATTCTCTACATTCACGAACGTACACAAATAAAATGTCACAACTGCTACCATAATGTATGCGATTAGCAAAGCTAGCACGTTTCATTCTATAAATTTCATTATCATATATGCATCTTATTTTTGCTCCATAAAATTTATAAATATATTTATATATATTAGAATGTCTTTCAAACAACAACAACAACAACAACAACAACAACAACAACAATTATTTAAATGGAAAAAAGAGTTGGATGAATTATCAATAACCCACCCTAAAAACGTAGAACAAAATATTATATATAACACGAAAATGAACAGACGTGAAGAATTGATTAAATTGATTCAAAATTACGAAGATAATAAATTAAGGGAATCGTTAGTCTTCGAAGGTCACACAGACACCGATCAACGGGCGTTCCACCGCCCGCACCCACTACAGCCCGAATATGTGGATGATTACGACTTTCTTAATCATCGTCCCAGCTCTAAAGCTAAGCCCGATTATGCGTCTTTATTACCTTTACCTAGTCCAACCCCCTATGATGCGGCGTCTTTATCTTCACCAAGAAGAAGAAGATATAGTCCACCCCCCTATGATGCGATCTCTTTATCTTCACCAAGAGAAAGAGATCGCCCCCCCTCGGCGTCTTTATCTTCGCCAAGAAGAGGAAGAGATCGTTCACCCCCCTATGAAGAGGCGTCTTTATCTTCAAGAAGAGGGGGGGGAGGAAAATTCAAGGTATATACAGGTCCTAAGAATGGTAAATATATAATTAAAAATGGCTCAAAAGTTTATATAGACCGCAAAAGTATAAGTAATAATGTCCAATATATAAAAAAGACAAAGCCTAAAAAGAAATAATTTGCTTAAAATATATTAAGCATAAAATAACACCATCATTTACATAACTGTAAATTGCCTTCATCTTTTATAAGTCGCACGCAAATAATACAAAATAATTTAATAGATAAAATATAGTATATAAGGAGAGGATGATTTCTAAAAAAAACGTAAATACTTTCTATTCCCTACTATTTATCTTCACAATATTGCTATTGATTGTTACTACCTTATATTTTGCGTATAATAGGAATACAAAAGAAAAAGATAATATCAATAATGTAAAGGTCGATCGTTGCCCAGTATGCCCAGTATGCCCAGTATGCCCAGTATTTTCATCGTGTCCTAAGGCGGAAAGTGCGATTCCAGTATATCCTAAGGAATTACCATCATACGATAACAACCGAGAATATCAGCAAGTCGGTATTTTGACATCCAATGACAACAATGAACCGATCATATTGCCTTTATTTAGCAAGAGAGCAAATAACCACAGAGATAGATGGAATTACTATACGACGACTGATAAAAATACTATGCTACGATTGCCGATAAGTCACGATAATATGAAATGTGACGATGACATTGGATGTAATGAAATATACGACGGTAATACATTATATATAGAAATGTATAAGGGTAAAACATTTACGGCAACAATATATAAAAAACAGACTCTGTCCTATTTTGCGGATAAATATTGAGATTATGAAAGATAAAACGAATAATTAATTATAATTGTAATCAGTAGAGATATGAAAAAAGGGATCTGTTCGCGGATCCTAACACCAAAGCAAGTTGGACCGATTTGTTGGTTTATGGCATCCTTCGTCGCGATGTTTTACAGTCAGCGCAGTCGGAAAATATTATTGAACGCTTCGAAGACTTGGAATACAAGGAATGAATTATTTACTTTATTAAAACACGTATTAGATGATCAATACTTGAAGACCAGTAGCGAGGATTACGAGAAATTTAGAGACGATACCTTTGGTAAGATATTAAGTTTATTATATAAGGAGAATAGTAAAGCGTTTCCTTATAACAAGAAAACGGTTGATGGGGGTTTCGCTCCTATAAATTATATAGGGAAATTTTTTAATTTATTAAACGTTGATTATAAAATATATGAATATAGACGTAGTATTATTTATCATAACTTATATTACTCATACATGAATGAGGAATTTGATAATATAATATATAATAATGTGAATAGATTGATCGAAGAGACTATTACTCCTAACAAAGAAGTCAAATATAGTGATATTGAGAAGAAATACAAGAATGGTGAAATACACCCTCCGCAAATATTAATTGTTAATGTTAGCAGTAACGACATCGCATCGACTGAAAGTACCTACTTTACTAAATTCCCGTATGCCAAGGTTGACAATGGAACAACGAAGAATGAATTAACATCTATGCGTGAAAAAATAACATATCATGGTGCCGAGTATAAATTGGATTCAGTAATATTGTCAAATTATAATTTAAGAAAAAACCACGGGCACGCGATTGCTGGAATAACTTGTAAAAATGAAAAATATATCTATAACGGATGGACGAGGAGAAGCATGGATCCTATGATGGCGAAGACCAAAATTACACGAAATATACCTTGTGAACTGATGTCGTATAATTGGAATATTCAAAAAGACAATAACTTTTGTCTAAACACCAAAAAATGTATTCCAGATATACTTAAATTCTTTAACGATGATAAACTATGCTTTAATTTTGGCGCCGGGAATCGTATCTTAATCTATGTACGCAAAGATGCTACAGTGGTAACTTCTACAGAAAAAGAAGATGATATCCAAAAATATTTAGATGCACGAGCGATTTCAGAGGAACGAAAGCGTGCATTATCAGAAGAGCGAAAGAGAGCGTTATCAGAGGAACGAAAGCGAGCGATATCAGAGGAACGAAAGCGAGCGTTATCAGAAGAACGAAGGCGTGCGTTATCATTAGAACGAAAGCGTGCGATATCAGAAGCAATAAGGCGAGAGTTATCTGAAGAAGAAAAATATTTTAAAGCACGAGCGTTATCAGAGGAACGAAAGCGAGCAATTTCAGAGGAACGAAAGCGAGCGATTAAAAAAATACGCGATAATGAAATTAATGAAATTGAAAACATGTTATCAAACTTAAAATTAAATAAGAATTTAAAAAGAAAAAGAAGCAATAGCATATCACCAAAAAATAAAAAACCACTACTAAAAAAATATAAAAGGATATTGAAAAAATAAATATATAATAAGATCTCTACTTTACAGTAATAAAATGTTATAATTCCAAAACATCTAGATCATCTAGATACAAAAGCGAATTTACAACTACATTATTTTATTTTGGTTTAATTAGATATATGAAAAAAGGGATCTGTTCTCGAATACTAACACCAAAGCAAGTTGGACCTATTTGTTGGTTTATGGCAACCTTCGTTGCTATGTTTTACAGTCAACGTAGTCGGAAAATATTATTGAACGCTTCGAAGACTTGGAATACAAAGAATGAATTATTTACTTTATTAAAACACGTATTAGATGATCAATACTTGAAGACCAGTAGCGAGGATTACGAGAAATTTAGAGACGATACCTTTGGTGAGATATTAAGTTTATTATATAAGGAGAATAGTAAAGCGTTTCCTTATAACCCTAAAACTGTCGATAGTGGTTTCACCCCTATAAATTATATAGGGAAATTATATAAGTTGTTAAACGTTGATTATAAAATATATGAATATAGTCGTGGTATTTTTGATTCCAACTTGTATTACTCATTTATGAATGAGGAATTTGATAATATAAGATACAGAATTGTTAATGGATCTATTCAAAAATCTTATACTCCTAACAAAGAAGTCAAATATAGTGATATTGAGGATAAATACAAGAAAGAAGAAGTAAACCCTCCGCAAGTATTAATTATTAATGTTAGCAACAACTTCACATGGACTAACAATTTTTACTTTACTAAATTTCCTCATACGATAATAAATGAAGGTGATACAAAGGAAAATCTAACATCTATGCGTGATAAAATAAAATATCAAGGCTCAGAGTATAACTTAGATTCTGTAATATTATTAAATTTTAATATAAGAAAGAACCACTGGCACACGATCGCCGGAATAACTTGTAAAAGGGATAAATTTTTGTATAACGGATGGACAAGGGAAAGTATGGATCCTGTGATGGCGAATAAAGAATTAACACGAAATATACCTTGTGAACTTATGAAATTCGATTGGAATATTAGAAGAGGAGACAATAGCTTTTGTCTAAACACCAAAAAATGTATTCCAGAGATACTTAAATTCTTTAACGATGATAAACTATGCTTTAATTTTGGCTTCGGGGATCGTATCTTAATCTATGTACGCAAAAAAAATGCCACGGTGGATACTTCGGATACTTCTATCGAAAAAGAAGATGATATACAAAAATATTTTGAAGCACGAGCGATTTCAGAAGAACGAAAACGAGCAATATCAGAGGAACGAAAACGAGCAATATCAGAGGAACGAAAACGAGCGATTTCAGAAGAACGAAAACGAAAAATAGCAATAAAAAAAATGCGCGATGATGAAATAAATAAAATTGAAAAAATGTTATCAAAGTTTAAAAGAAAAGGATAATTAGTATAGAATAATAAGACAATGTATTTATTTATTTATTTTTTTGCCTTTTTCTTGCCCGCTTTCGGTTCTACGATACCTTTACGATCATTGTCATATTCTTTTAATATGGCGCTACGATGTTCGTTCCACGCGGTTTCAAGTTCAACCAAATCATTCATCCACAAGTCTTCAATGCGATTATTACGCAAATTCACAAGATTTTTACTAAGTTCATCCACCTCCTTTTCTAATATTATTTTTCTATCAAATGTAAGTTGCGAAATTGGCATTTTCAGTAGATAATTAAAGTCCTTGATATCTTTATTATTATTATCTGTCGCATCATCCGTAGTATCACTCGTGTCTCCTGTATCCGTATTGATGCGTGGATATTTAAGTTCAATCAATCGCTTTGCGATATCCGCGAGTTTCTTATTCATAATCTGGATCGTTCCAGAGATTACATCAAGTATGAACCGGATTTTAGCAGATAACACGAGGTAATCCTTTTCTAATATCTTGATTTGATACGCCTTCCTTTCCAGATATTTTAGGATACGCGTTTTAGACCACTCCTTGATGATTTCAGTAGTTGTATCGTATTTTTGTATCGACCCACCTTTATTAAACAAATGGATATTATTGATGCTCATATTTTTACTGGAAGACATCTTGAACAATTGTTCAAACTTATCCTCAAGCGTATCGCGAACATTCCCGTTAAAATGTAGTATAAACTTTACATTCTTTGACGTATAATGATTCTCAATATATTTAAGATTATGTAATCCATTCGTAATCATCGTCTCTAGAAAATCCTTATAGTCTTCCGTCCAAGTCCCAATCGGCAACTCGGTTATCTCGATCGTCTCATTATCTACCCACTTATATACACCTTTGCTAGCATAGGAGTTATTCTCCGTCTTTCGGATCGTCCCGTTAAATCCCAAGTAATACGGAACCATTTCCGCAATCTCTATAATATCAATCGTCTCATAGATATTATCGATCCCTTCCTCTGTGTCTCCATTTAAATCCGCTAATTTAATTGCTTCGCATATATACTTGCATGCCTCAATAATCTCCGTAGGGTTGAATTGCGGGATGTTCGTAGAATACCCAGTACCGATGCCAATACCACCATTCACAAGAACCATTGGAATTACAGGAATATAAAACTCAGGTTCTATCTGTTGCCCGTCATCGTCCTGATAATTTAGAATATTATTGTCTTCCTCCTTGAAAATTAATTTCGTGAGTTTCGATAATAATGTGAAAATATATCTCGCCGATGACGCGTCCTGTCCTCCTTGACATCTGCTCCCAAACTGACCATTAGGTGATAGCAAGTTTATATTGTTTGTTCCTACGTATATCTGAGCCATCCCTACGATCGCCTGTTGTAGCGACGCTTCGCCGTGGTGATACGCGGAAACCTCACTCACATAACCTGACAATTGCGCGACCTTGATTTCATTTGTATAGAGACGCCTCTTGAAACAGGCAAACAAGATTTTACGTGTGCTCTCTTTGAGACCGTCGCAAATATGATTGATTGATCGCTGTAAATCGCGATTACTGAAATGAATCAAGTCCTTATCTACAAATGTCTTGAAATCCACCTCAAGATTCTTATAATCAAGCACATTGTCCTTGTCGTAGTTTGCCAACCAATCCTTCCGATCGTCCGCTCGCTTTTTATTAAACGCCAAGTCAATCACCTCATCCGCATTCTCGTCATATTTATAGGTTATTTTCTTCATATTTTTAAAATATTCCTTCGCCTCCTGGTCATTCGAAGTACCGAGTCCCTTGTAATACTTGATCTTCCAAGAACCATTCTTCGCAATGTCGGTTTCGATCCAGCGCTCGTAATCCGACATATTGTAAAACTCAATCACCTCTACACCCCTATTGTTGCTCGCTTTAATGATTGGCGTTAGCATTGACGTAAGAAACCCAGGTATCTCATACAACTCGTGCCACATACTTTGAAAGATGTTAAAGATAAGTCCCTTAATATGACTCCCGTCGTGATCCTGATCCGTCATAATCATAATAGACCCGTATCTCAATTGGCTCAAATCAGTATATTTCTTATTTTGCTCTAATCCCATAATCTTCTTTATGGCGGTTATCTCATTATTGTCTGAAATCTTTTGTAGCGTCGCGTCCTTCACATTCAATATTTTACCACGCAAAGGAAACACACCATATTTGTCTCGACCTATCACACTTAATCCAGAAATAGCCATCGTTTTCGCTGAATCCCCCTCTGTTAAAATCAAGGTACATTCGGCGCTCTGCTTTGTACCCGCAAAGTTTGCGTCATCCAACTTAGGAACAATAATCCGCGATAATTTCTTGCCATCCGTTTTCACCAACTTCTTCTTGTCGTAAAACTCAGTAATACTAAGCGCCTTATCTACAATACCAATTTTAAATAGTTTATCATAAAACTTCTCGCTCAATTCACACTTAGACCCGAACTTCGCAACCGGTGTAGTTAGCGTTTCCTTGCTTTGCGAGTCAAAACTAGGATTCACAATCAACGCCTTCACAAACACAAAGAGATTGTCTTTAATATGCTGTGTCTTGACGGTTTTCTTCTTCTTTGTAAGCGTCATATCTACGAGATTTTTTGTAATCATATTGGTAATGTATTCAATATGCTTACCACCTTTAATCGTATTGATTCCATTCACAAAAGACAAGAACTCAAATGACCCTGAACTTGAAATAGACGCGACAACTTCCCATCGTTCACCGCAAGCCTCATAAACGAAAGGTTGTTCCTTCTTATCTAGGAATAACTCGCAATATTTCTCAAAATCCTTGATCATCAACTTTTCACCATTGAAATATACTGATACATCCTTTGGAGTTGTTGCACACGCATCAATCACCCGGCGATGAAACAGTTTGTAAATGTCGTCTGACATATTCTTCATACCAAACCTTTCATAATCAGGGATAAAACTGATTTGCGTATAGGGGACTTTGGATGATGCTTTAACATCCGCTGGCGTTCGCTTTGTCATATTGTCGCTGAACGTTTGTGTATAAATTTTCCGGCTATTGTGATCCACTGTTTCGATCACAAACTCTTTTGAAAAGATATTGGTCAGTTTGCTTCCGTAGCCATTCTTACCGCCCCAAATCTTTTCTTCTCCCTTGTCGTAATTTGTAGATGTCAAAAGTTCCCCAAAGATAAGTTCTGGAATCCATAGATCGCCATAACTACTGTGCTTTTTGATATCAACGCCATTTCCGTCATTCATAATCGTAATCCGCCCCGACTCCTTGTCAATAGAAACCTTGATATTTTTGACATGTTTGATATCTTCCTTTCCTTTCGCTTCATCCGCACGAAGACGCATTGAATGGTCAATCGCATTTACAATGACTTCGTCAAAGATCTTCAGCAACCCGGGGATATACGTAAGATCATTGGACACCATTTTTTTTGTCTCTTCATCATAGATAAAGCTAGTGATCTTCAGGGGTTCAATAGAACCGATGTATGTATCCGGAAGCGCCAAAATATGCTCTAGAAGCTCATACTTTTTGTATTTATCCTCAACTTTTTTATCGGACATAGGGACAGGAACCTCAACAATTGGAGCGTCTTGAACTTGATCTTGAACTTTCTTCTTCACAGGCATCTTGGTTTGTGAAGATATACTAAGTAAAGGAATCAATTTTTTATATATTTATAAATTTATAAATGTGCGAAAATTATGAAATATTTTTAATTCTATCTAACAATAAAAGATAAGTATATGAATGTTAAAACGAACGATGAATATTCTCAGTATGTAAAGAATAATAGTTATGTAGTAGCAAACTTCTCTGCTTCCTTCTGTAAACCGTGTAAAGAAATAGCACCCTTCATTGAAGAATTAAAGGTCGCTTATCCGTCTATTCTATTTTTAAAGATAGACATTGAAGAAGCAAGTGAAATTAGCGATTATCATAATATAGCGTCCATTCCTTATTTTAAGTTTTATAGAAATGAGATTGAAATTGCTTCGTATTGTGGAACAGATAAACACATCATACAAGAAGCATTAGAGAATATGACAAGTCAATCGCCAATTTACATATAAATATAAAATCTGTATAAATCAATAACCCTCTGTCATAAATGTATCGCATTGGTATTACAAAAGAACAATTTGAGCAAAGGGTTTCCATTATTCCAAGTGATGTCTATCGTCTCTGCCAAAGCAACGGTAAAAATATAGCAATATATGTTCAATCAAACGCTGGAAAAGATGCCGGGTATAGCGACTTAGACTATATTGCTTCTGGGGCGACTATTGTAAATACACTAAAGGATGTTTATGATAATGCTGATATTATCGTGAAAGTCAAGGAACCGCCTCCTTCGGAAAGCTATTATATCACTCCACGACACACGATAATGGCTTTCTTTCACTTTGGAAAAAATATGAATTTACATATAAATATAAAATCTGTATAAATCTATAAAATAAAATCAAAAGAATTCACAATGTATCGTATAGGCATCCCGAAAGAACAAAAAGAGTTTGAGCGCCGAGTTTCTATCGTTCCAAGCGATATCAAGCGACTCCTCCGCAACAATAACGATACCATCATCTATGTTCAAGCGAACGCAGGGAAAGATGCCGGATATAGCAACGCTGATTATATGGCATCTGGGGCGATCATAGTTGAGACTCTAAAGCACATTTACGAAAACGCCGATATTATCGTGAAGGTAAAGGAACCGCAACCTGTAGAATACCCTTATATTACTTCGAGACATATGATACTCGCGTTCTTTCACTTTGCTGGGAATGTAGAACTAATACATGCGATGATTGCTAGCAGGGCGAAATGCTATGCCTATGAAACAATACAGGACGAAAAAGGCGCATATCCTATCTTGTCTCCAATGTCTATTATCGCTGGCACGCAGGCGATGTTAAAAGCCGACAGGCACTTAAAGGATATAGGAAAAAAGAATAAATATAGTATTATCACAATCATAGGCGCAGGAAATGTCGGGAAGGCTGCTGCGGAACAAGCGATATGCTTAGGGTATCAACATATCAATTTGATTGATAACGATTATGAGAAAATAAAAGGTTTCGCACAGAGAAACCCGAACGTATATAAAGCATATGAAATGAATGAAAAAAATTTGAAGAAACTATTGATATTTTCCAACATTGTAATATCGTCTATCTATACGAACGGTATGAAGGCGACCAGTATTATTACAAATAAACTATTGGATATGATGTCGCATACAGGGACGATCATTATGGATGTCGCAATAGACCAAGGCGGCACAACAGAGCAATCTAGACCGACGACTTTACAGAACCCAATCATACAATACAATAACACGAGTATTTATTGCGTTCCTAATATACCGAGTTGCGAACCGACGGAAGCATCTATAAAATTGTCAGCCGCGATCTACCCATATATACATAGTATTTTATATGATGACCGCGATGATGCGAAGTATTACTGTGAATTACAAAAAGGGCTTTATATAAATCCTATAATTATATAATATTATAAATTAAAAATTGATAGATTCTTTTTTATAAGTTTAGTTATAAGAATAAGAATGACTAGACATCAAACATTATCCGCTCGCGACGTTCGTATCGAACGCGGTATTCGCTTTCTACATTATGTGGATTACATATCATCAACCGCGTATTTTATGATACTGTTTGCGATACTGATAAACTACACACACACTACACATTCATTAAAAGTATCCTTTCCTACATTTCATAAAAATCTTGCGGTAATCAGTAATATTGATGTGAAACGGGCAAATGAATATGATAAAGACGAATTGGCAAAGTTGTTCAAGTCCGTCCCGATGCTACTGTTTAAAAATCAAAATCTAAATCCAAAAGAGCTGTATGAGTTTTGTAAAGTATTTGACCCGAAGAGCAATGACCGTATTGTACATCCGTTTCACCATTCGCAAGTGGATTATGTCCCTCAAGTCGCCATTCGTGGAAACTGCTATATCAAAGACCTCTACGGACTCAAAGATATCACTCTAAAATATAGCGGTCCGTTTAAACATACTGCGGTATGGCATCAAGATATCGTGGGTGTAGGAGATCATAAACCACCTGTTGTCTCGAGTATCTATATGCTGAAAACGCCACCTGTCGGCGGTGAGACATTATTTGCGAGTATGGAGTCAGCATATGATAAGATGGATTGTAATTTGAAAAAAGAATTGAAAGAGTATAATGTCGTATATTCCAATTCAAATACTGACGTTATGAATACATACTACGACTATACTGGGTATAACCGCGTGAATACCGTAATTGATACGTTTATGTCACAACAAACCGCAAATACGGGAACTACCATTATTCACCGAGAACCGCTCGTAATTTACACGGACGAATGTAAAAATAAAAAGGCACTGATGCTGTCGCCTTTCCGATTTGCCAAGTTTGACAAGTTGTCTTGCGAGGATAGCTACGATTTGTATAGAGAGATTATGAGCAAATACATTCTAGAAAAAGACAATATTGTAAAGATTGAATGGGAGATGAACGACCTGCTTCTATTTAATAATAGGAAACTGATTCATAGTTCGTCGCCGTCCGCAGTCTATGAAAACTATGAGCGACTCTATTATAGCGTATTCTTGGGAACAGATGCTCCGATCATCCGTTGTAATGGGATTTAAGATATTCGTTATTGTATCATCACATAACCATAAATTTTATGTCTAAAAAATAATATATAACTCTTTATTATAATATAAAATGGAGGAATCTTTTACACGCATATATGAAACTAATCAATGGGGTAATAATAATAATACATCATATGGTGGTAGCAGTGGTGAAGGAAGTACCGTAGAATTTAATAAAGATATGTATGTTCCTTTTTTAAAAAAGTTTATAATTGATAATAATATTAAAACTGTTAATGATTTAGGTTGCGGTGACTTTTTATGTGGAAAATTAATATATGACGATTTAGATATTTCGTACACTGGATATGATACATATAAAAAAATTGTAGATTATAATACAAAACATAATCCATCACCAAAATATACATTTATACATTTAGATTTTTTTAATAATAAAGAAGATATTAAAGATTGTGATTTATGTATTATAAAAGATGTTATTCAACATTGGTCGTGTGAATCAATTTATATTTTTTTAGATTATCTATTAAATTATACAAACATTAAATATATTTTGTTATGTAATGATTATAATCAAATACACGACAATCAAGATACAATAGATGGAGGTTATAGACCTTTGAATCTTGAATATTACCCATTAAAAAAATATGATCCAATAAAAATATTTAAGTATAATTATAAAGAAGTTTATTTGATAGAAAATAATAAATATACATACGTTCCTTTATTAATTTTATCAATTATTATAATTATAATAATGATGATTATAATTATAATAATTGATTATAATTATAATTTGCAGACATTTATTTAATCTTTTTTTCTTTGATGTATTTGACATATATAATTATAGGTTTGTATAGTAAGTAGAATATGTTAAATATATTATTGAAGACCGCATTATCTAACAAAAAAAAACCAATCATGACAAAAGAACAACATGATAATTTATTTAACTTTAAATCGAATAGAACAGTTAAAATAACAGATGGATTGTCTGACATAAATAAACAACGTATAGGCGAATGGTTAGATTCTGTAGAAGTTAAAGAAAATGTTCATGGAGAACCATATATAGCAAGCCCTTTTCGGGGTTCAATATATATTTATAAGGATGTATCATATGCCTTTTTATATAAATGGTGTGCTGTTAATTTTGATACAACAAGATTAGCAAAATTACCAAAACCCTTAGATATTATTATTTATTATGCCAATAAATGGAAAAAAAATCCAAAAATTAATCCATACACGAATAAAGAGGTCCCTATTTCTTTTAATCCGAACGGTGAATATGTACGCATATATAAACAAATTATGGATGGGTTGATTAACAATATTTTGAATACTAAAACAAAAAAGGAATTGTTATCAGGAAAGGGATTGTCAATATCCGATTGTTATAAATTAAAAGATAGTTTGCCAAACGAACATACATGCGTATTTTCAGATAGGAGCAAAGATGGTCAAATATACTACGACTATCTTTTTATAGTCTATTTTATAATATCAAAAACGGGCATTTATGACCCTGCTTTTACAAGCGAACTAAGTATATATATAGATCTTGCCGTATATAATACTTCGCAATTTGAATATAATGAAAGAGAAACATATACTGATCTCCATTATACAAATGAGTATCTTTATGTATTCAAGTTTTACAAAAATTATTTATTAAATACGGGTGACAGTGAGCTTTCTATACACAATCTGATAAAGATACTATGTATCGACATAGACAATACTATACAATGTATGCGCAAATCACGAGAAACAAAAATAACAAATGCGATGATTGACAAAATAATATTTAATATGAATGTATTAAAATATTGTAAAGAAATATTTAGCAAGGTTCCATTCAATTACTTTCTTAAGTATATTGAAAATCCCGAGAAGAAGAATAATAGGATTATACTAAAAGAATATTTAATATCTGTATTGACAAAGCATAAAGAAAGCATTCCAGTAATATACAAGGCTATTTATGATACAATAATGTATTATATGGGAGATGAAGATTATATAGAAGATGAAACACCATCAAGTGGTGTTTTTGAAACCTTGTTATCAATATACGATACCATTTTAAAATTATATAAGGATAATAAGAAAAACACAATCTACAAACCTATTAAAGATCCCTATAATATAGATAAAGGGGTAGAACCACAGATACCTGTAAAACAACAACTTCCAAGAGAATTACAAATGTATAAAATACGTTTACAAAACGCAATTAAAGCAAACTCATCAAATGAAAATAAACTAATAGAATTTTATGAAAACAATTTATCAAACAAAAAGAAATTAAAAGAATTTGAAGAAAATATGAAAGAACAATATGAAGAAAAAATGAAAATATATGTTTTTAAGAAAGATGTATATGATCGCATATATGAAGGTAAATATACGCCTAAACAACGCAAAAAATTATTGTCTCTGAATGTTTATAAGAGGCTAAAAAAAGAGGAGCAATTATTAAGAAAAACAAAGAGTTACGGAAGTGTAGGTAAAAATAATAGAGAATATTCTGGTAATTTGAAGGCATTCTCTACAATTAGCGATAAGAAGAATAATAAACGTGGTAATAATGGTAATAACAGTAATAGTAGCAGTTATAAAGAAGTTGAAGGTTATTATGTTAATGATAACGACCCTTATACACTAGAGGAGTTTAGCGATATGACCCCCAAAAAACGGAAATATGCTACAGACATTATTTATAATGATGGTAAGAAAGATTATCATTACCGCTTTGATACTATTAGTATATATAATTATATAGTAAAATGTATAGACTTTTGTGAGAAACCTATTAACTTTTTTAATAGGGTTGAATTAACAGACGATGATTTAGATCAGATATGTAAGAAGATTAAACATTTTACTAAAAAACCCACATATAATTCATTTGATGAGATTAGACCATTATTAGTAGATTGTAGCAAGTATTATAATAATTACCTTGAGATTGAATGGGAGGAAGATGTTGAAGAAGGACAAGAACAAAAAGGAATTATAGGGAGTATAAATATATATATTGCTATTAGATTAGGAGATATAAGGTTCAAAATAATTGAAAAAGAGGTTTTAAAGTTGCCTATTATAATTATTTCTAATAAATTAGACAAATTTTCTTACGAATTATTACAGTTATTACAAGACAAACTATCAGAAGATGTGTTTATTACTAGAAGATTTTTTCCATACCGGAAAAATAAACCAATATTAAACTTGCCTAAGTTTCCTTTCAGTTTGAACGACAACGTTGATAAAACATTAGAAAGGTTAAAAAGATATATCCTTAAGATCGAACAAATGTAATCCCGTAAAATCATATAAAAATAAGAAAGAACTGTTTCATACTTATTATACACGGAGATAAGTCATTAACATACAATATCGTTGTATAGGTTAGATGATAGTATTTCATTACAAATATCACTAATGCTTTTGTTCTCTACGTCGATTACAATAATATTCATTCTTGCTTCCGTCGCTAGTTTATAATTTTTTTCATGAAGTTCGTGTAATTCCTGTAAATACTCCAACTTTATATTCTTTTCCGCAAAACGCCCTCTTTTATTCATTCGTTGTAGACATTTCTCCGGATCCGAACGAAGATAAATATATCCATTCGGTTTCCATAAATCGTCTGTCGTCTTATGAAGACGCATTATATTTTCATATTCCACATCATTTATCGTGGTATCGTCATATGCTTTGCGCACAAAAACGTTCTTGATAAAATAAGGACTGCGCTCCATTAATACTGTGGTACTCGTCTTCTCTTGTATCCAGCAGCGATCTACCCATACTTTGATTTGAAAATCATATGTGCTATTCTGTGTATTATAAAGGTTCGACAAATATTCCGTCCAGTTATCTACGGGTTCCAAATCAATCGCGAGTTTGTAATTCTTATGAAAGTAATTGAGGATGCTTGTTTTGTAGCAACCAATATTCCCGTCAATTGTAATAATTGGCATTTTGTATAGTTCTATCGTTTATAGTTTATATCAATTTTTCATAATCTTATATTTTTTGATGACTTGCGAAAGCTTCGCAGGGGTTATGACTCCTTTGATCTTCTTTATACACACGAAGAGATCTTTTATTATCATATCGTATTTTGTTTTAAGATGCGCTACAGCATCCTTATTAACCGCCAGTCCGAAGAATTTAAATACATTCTTGATTTTCCGGATGATTATCTTGTCCAGTTTGATACATGCGGGAGTCTTGCCACCGCCTGTCATAGGAATAGCATTTCGCGCTGTACCGCTGGTAAAGTCGATCGTAAGCAAATCTTTACCAGCGTTTTCTACGGAATAGCGAGGTTCGCTGACACCATAAAATGCAGCAGTATTGAACGCACCGCCACTCATTCTTGCGGACGACTTCGCCCCCGTAGCCTTGGCTTTTTTATTACAACACCTCTTATCAATATACTTTGATAAATAATGGATATGTTGTAAGACTACCTTTTTGACCCCGATATTCGCACAAATGATCGATACTACAGCTACAATATTAAAGATTAACAAATCTATATAGTTTGATAATATGTCGACCACCTCTTTTTTATTCGCGTCGCTAACTTGTATCCGGTGGGTTCTTAATAATTCTTTGGCACAGAATGTAATTTCTTTACACTTTTCCATATCTACTTACTACTATATAAAATGAAAATAAATATCTATAGTAAGAATAAATGGATTTTTTAAATGGGCGAGTAAATGCGGTATCTGCGGTTGCGAGTTATAACTTCAAAAAAGCGCCAGAGAATACTACGGAAAATAATACGAACCTCATATCGCGCAATATGAACTGTACAGATCTATCTGCTATCTTTCTTTCGGATGATAATGTGAATTTATTACAAATAGGTATTCGTAATAAAATTTTAAATTTATCCAATGGTAAATATAATATCGGGAAGCAAAGCGACATTGACTTAAAGATTATTATGCGGTCTATTTATTTTCAATATGGCAAAAATACGTCAAATAATGTGCGAGCGCAGGTTCTCGATTTAAATACACGGGTGATTGATTGGTGCGTGCCCGAAATACTATCGAATATCAAGCAATCGGACAAATACATTATGGACATTAGCACACTCCCTGTCCCCTTAGATAGACCGAATTTAACAACGCAAAAAGGACTGCGACAACTGGAAATAACAAAGTTATAAGAACAGCACAAAGAATATTATATATTATATATTATATATATATTATATTATATATATTATATTATATATATTATATTATATATATTATATTATAGAATAATAGAATAAATGTCAGAATTTGAAACGAAGGACTATAAACCAAATGATAGAGAACTGCGATTATTTGAGCAAGAAAAGTTGGATTTATACAAAGGGACTTTCGTAGTATGCATCGTATATGGTTTATCCGCCTTTCTATTGCTCGTGATTATATTATTTACCGAATGGGGCAAGGAGTTAATCTACGACAAGTTCGCTCCAGCCGTAATAACGTATATATTGGGGTCGCTAATCATCATCATTTATCTATTAAACGCAATCTTTTCTATTCGCCCGCGAAAAATAGGTAATGATATGGATAGTGACATGAATATCACATGTCCTGATTATTGGAAATTAGAGAGGATTAGCGACAACGAAAATAAAAAAGCAATCATAAAGAATAATGGTGTTACTTCTACAAATAAAGAAGGTAACATCATACCCTCAATAAACATGGACGCAAATGCCAATTTACAATATCGTTGTATATATGATGATAATGTATATGGAAATACAAAGGAATTTTTAAAAATGAAAAACAGTATTGGTGATAATACATATTTGCCAGGTTTTACGAATTCAGATAAAGCGAACGGTTATGTAGTAGGAAAAAGCCCATATAATCCCGACTATATAGTGAAAGAACCAAAATTAACTACAACAACAAATAAAGGAACCTATGACGATCTTAAAAAATATGCTAAACTTACTGGAGTATATGGACAAAAAAGCGGTACAAGCGTGTTATACGATAGTAATAATAAGATAAACGTCACAAGTGATACATATACGCTTAAAATAAAGGGAACTGGTTATAATGTAGGAGGTACTGATACCATAAATACAGTTACTGATAAATATGTATTAAAGACGCCTTTAATTTGTAATGTTGTATATCCGCAAGTATTGGGTTTATTAGACACGAATACAAAGGATAAAAATGAGGTTAGTTGCGAATATGCGAAGCAATGCGGGGTCTCATGGAGTTCTTTAAAATGTAAATAGTTTACATATATTTACATATTCCAAATGATCTTCTATGGAACGCCGTAATTCCGTGTGTGCGAATTGCTGCCAAGTGTTTCGGCGTTCCATACCCCTTATTTTTCTTAATGTCATATAGCATAAGTTCTTGATGTTCATCCACCATAGTATTTATTAATTTTGTATGGTAATCTTTCGCAATAATCGAAGCAGCCGCAATCGACAAATAATGCTTATCGCCCTTCGGGATACATTCATAGTCAAGCAATTCGTTTTCCTCTCCAGGTGGCGTATATCCTTTAAAATACTGACCGTCAATCAATAGTTTTTCGAAACGATGCTTTTTATACGCCTCGTCAATTGCGCGATGCATCGCTCGCATTGTAGCATGTAGGATATTGACATCGTCAATCTCTTCTACGGATGCTGTGCCTATACCATAGGTGATCGCATGTGTTTTAATAAACTCCGTCAATTCGGTTCGCTTCTTCTCGCTTAACGTTTTGGAATCCCTAATTTGTTTAAATCTATCATCGGTGAATGTGTGTGGCAATACAACGCAAGCGGATACGACAGGACCTATGAATGTGCCTCTTGCGACTTCATCAACTCCTGCGACAAACCGCGTAGTATCCGTTAATTGAATATACTCACTATTGATCTTGCTCATTTATATTTATGTAGATAATTTATAGATATCTAGTAATCATTTTTTAATAGTATGGAGATTACCAAAATTATTACTAAATATAGTAGAAAAGAAAAAGATACTGTGAATGAAAAGGAATTGTTGCGAAGATACCGAATGGCGAAAACAAACAATTTTTCTTTTCCTGAAATTAAAAACGTGTTTGACTGTATCGTAGAGATACTTATGTATTATCATAAAACCAGACATACTACACGGAGACAGATTGAGCACACAATCCATTTGATTAAGAATGCGTCTCAAGAGACCCTATGTACCGATATTACAATCAATAAGTGTCCACCAAAGGATCTGCTTTCATCCGCAATTAGAAACATTAGCGATATAAAGAACGAGAATGTCATTTTTCGATATGGAAAACAATATTGCGCGAATAACGTATATGAGACACCATATAATGGAGCGCGATATCCGTATGCCTATTGTATTCGTGTAATGGTTCAGGCGCTCAACGTGATCCATATGATCAATAGCACAAAAACCGATACGGAACAGACACAATATCATTATTACTTAGATTATTTATTAGAAAACGCACCGAATGTCTTTCTAGTTCCGACATTGCGGAATATTAGTATGGCTACCGCGATACAAAACCGATGTTCGCGAATACAACTTTGTAGAATACGCGTCGGCGATTTGTGGCGCGATATAAATCAGGCACGAAGAATCTATCAAAATAATCTATGGTATGCGAAGCAACATAAAATATCCTTGGATAGACTCTATGCGATTATGCGCAAAAATACGCGCGCACTGTTGCCCTTATCACCAAAAGAGACCCGAGCATTATTCAAGATTGTTTGCGAAAATGGATTGCCATTCGTGAAGGATCGCAATAAAATAGGGTATAACAATTGTTATCCTCGCGAACGAGTCTATGAAGACAAACAAGATAACCGAGTTATATTGAGGTTCTATGAAAAGGAAAAATAAATAAATATGATTTAAGGAATAAGGAGAATAGGACAAAGTTATATATGTGTAATTTTTACATTTGTAAACTGATTGCCAATTTTTTTTCATATTGTTTATCGCGAATTGAGAAGTATAATAAGGAGTGTGAGGAAACAGAGTTGCGCGAGAGATTACTCAACGAGAATCCATATTATCTTTTGGATTCGCTCGCTACTACTATATAAATAATACAATATTATATAAGAATAAGAAGAAATCAATGGACGAATATTTCATCACGAAGAAAGTAGTTGAGATAATCCTAGAGAATATCAATGATCATTTTATAAAATGCCTCGTGTCCCTATCCATACGTGAAAGATATGCTGATGATACAAAGGTTATTATAGGGATTATTGAATTACTCAAGACCTATATGGAGACGCGACGAAACGATATCCTATCATCGTGTATTAAATATACAAATAAATCTTATTATCAGCAACTTACCGACAGTCTTTTTCGGTTGGTGCAATCACATTTAACGATTGCCAAGCGATATGTATTTCTATTTGATTTAATTGATAAATATAATAATCCGGTGATCTCCATTAACAATCGTGATACTAGCGAGTATAACGCAGATATCGATGATGATAGAAGCCTTTTGTCGCAATCTATTACGAAGGATGCGGGAACATTATTTAAGGACGCTTATTATAAACTTAAAAAAACAAAGGATAAGGATATTGAATTACAGATGTTAAAAGAGAAGGATAGTGGCGACCTATTGTAAACATGTAAACCTATATATAAGAAAAAGAGTAAGTAAATATGTAAGTTGCAAGGGTATATGAGTGCTGCTGAAACGGACTACATATTTTCGGTGGATTGGTTCTCGATCCATATTGAGTTATGGACGATCTATTTGAATGAATTTAAAGGGAAACCAAACCTTCGTTTTTTAGAAATAGGGAGTTATCAAGGGCGCTCCACAGTATGGTTATTGGAGAATATATTGACGGACGATACATCAAGTATCACATGTATTGATACGTTTGAAGGTTCTATAGAACACCATGAAAACGAGCGATATCACAAAGATATCACAAATTTATACGATGTATTTTCTCATAACATATCAAAATTTAAAAACAAAGTAAGTATCATACAAGGGATGAGTCAAGTTGCTCTAAAACAAATTACAGGATATTACGATTTCGTCTATGTTGATGGTGATCACAGGGCATCATCGGTTATGGAAGATGCGATTTTGTCGTTTGCTCTATTAAAGCAAGGCGGTTTAATGATATTTGACGATTACGAATGGACGTGTTCCAAAACATATATCGACGACCCGAAGCCTGCGATTGACGCATTTATGATTCTCTACGCGGACAAGATTAAAGTGTTATTTATAAATCAACAAGTTATCATCCGTAAATTATAAAAACTGATTCATTTTTTTATTAAAATAGTTTAAGCATAAGGCGACTTATTTTAACTACTATTAATAAGAGATATGTCAATTTATCCAGAACTGTCCTATAATGACCAGAAGGTTGAAATACAAGATGTTTGCGGAATACAATTCAGCGTTCTCGGACCGCAAGAAATCCGGAATCGCTCCGTCGTAGAGATTACGAAAACCGATACATATGCGGGTAGCGAACCGATTGTGGGCGGTTTATTTGATTCGCGAATGGGAGTGTTGGAGCATAACAGGATATGTTGTACGTGCGAACAAAAGAACATATTTTGTCCCGGACATTTCGGACACATTGAACTCGCGAAACCAGTGTTTCACGCAATGTTCTTTGATATTGTCAAGAAATTACTGAATTGTGTCTGCTTTAAATGTTCGAAATGTTTGATTTCCGCGGATACCGACAAGGAGTTTAAACACGACATGCAAAGGATCCTATCGATCAAGAATAACCAGAAGCGATGGGAGGCATATTTCAAACTATGTAATACAACGACGAAAATTCGGGTATGTGGCGACGACGGAACGATTGGGTGTGGTGCTGTTCAGCCGACGAAATATACGAAGGAGAATTCAATGAAGATTATCGCTGAATGGAAGGATAAAAAGCAGGCGGAGAAGATCGTTCAAGAATTCACTGCTGAAGATATTCTCAAGATATTTTCACGCATAACTGAAAAAGAAATGGAGATGATGGGATTTAATCCAAAATGGAACAGACCAGAATGGATGATATGCACCGTCTTGCCCGTTCCTCCTCCAGCTGTGCGCCCTAGTATTATTGAAGAAAACGGGCAACGTCGCGAAGATGATCTGACGCATAAACTCAGCGATATTATCAAAACAAATAAGCAGCTGTCCGAGAAGATATGTAAAGGAAATTCTGAAGAAACAATTAAATATGTTCACATGCTTTTACAATACCACGTATTCACATTTATTAATAACCAGATGCCAGGGCTCGCGCCAGCACAGCAAAGAAACGGGCGAAAACTCAAATCCGTTTCAGATCGTATGAAGAAGAAAGAGGGTAGAATTCGCGGTAATCTCAATGGAAAACGTGTTGATCAATCGGCACGTTCGGTGATTACACCAGACCCCTATATCAGTATTGATGAACTTGGAGTTCCTATGAAAGTTGCCGTAAATATCACATTCCCTGAGGTTGTGAATGCCTATAACATTGACAAGATGCGCGAATTAGTGAAGCGAGGTTCGGAGGTTTGGCCAGGTGCCAAATATATTAAAAAGAGCACGCGTACTATCAATTTAAAGCATTCCATAGAGCGTGAAAAGAACGCCGAAGAACTTGTGAATGGCGATATTGTTCATCGGCATTTGACAAATGGTGATTTCATCTTGTTTAACAGGCAACCGTCGCTACACAAGATGTCTATGATGTGTCATAAGGTGGTTATTATGCCCTACCAGACCTTTCGTCTGAATGTCTTGGATACACCTCCTTATAACGCAGATTTTGACGGCGATGAGATGAATTTACATTGTCCGCAAAATATCCAGACGATGAGCGAATTAATGGATATCGCTGCGGTTCCATATATGATTCTTGCTCCTCGCGATGGCAAACCGATTATTGAAGTCGTACAAGATACACTTGTCGGTTCCTACAGATTGACAAAAGACTATACGAGGATACAAGACAAGACGCTCGCGAATATCCAGATGGTGAATAGTTATTTTAAAGGAAAACTTGCGAAACCCGACGAACACTATATGTATTCAGGGAAAGACGCGTATTCGCAAATATTACCTCCTGGACTCTTTATCAACCTGAAGAACAAGAAAGAACAACAGTTTATCGTGAATAACAGTGTGATCGCTGCGAACTCAGGTTCATTGGACAAGAAGACATTTCACGATATTTCTACCGGGTTAATTCCGGTGATCTATCACGATTACGGACCATTTGAGGTTCGCAAGTTCCTTGATAATACACAGCGTTTAATTTGCCGTTGGTTATTAACATCGGGGTTTAGCGTGGGTATTAGTGACCTGGTGCCTGACAAAAAAACAGAGGAGACGCTAAAGAATAAAATTAAGGAAATGAAGAATCTAGCGTATGACAAGTTAGACGACATCCGTCGTGGTATTATTGATAATAATAGTATCTTTAGCAATGAAGAATATATTGAGCGCGAGATCATCGCGATCCTTGACAAGACTACGAATAATGTAGGTAAAATCAGTTTAGACCAGATTGACGATACGAATAATCGCATGATTAATATGGTGAAAGCTGGTTCCAAGGGGAAGGAAATCAATGTGGCGCAAATGATCGCTTGTGTCGGTCAGCAAAACGTAGATGGCAAGCGAATCACCTATGGATTTACAGACAGAACACTACCGCATTATACGAAATATGACGATGGTCCCGAGGCACGTGGTTTTGTAAAGAATAGTTTTATTAGTGGACTAACGCCCCAAGAGGTATTCTTTCACGCGATGGGTGGTCGCCAGGGACTTATTGATACTGCGGTGAAGACATCTGAAACCGGGTATATTCAACGTAGGTTGGTGAAAGCGATGGAGGACTCTAAGATTAATTATGATAATACGGTGCGAACCGCTACAGGTTCGATTATTCAGTATATTTACGGCGAAGACGGGATGGACGGATGCAAGATAGAGACGCAATTTATTAATACAATCAATAAAAATAATATAGAGCTTGACAATGAATATAATCTCAAGGGTCCTGAGCATCTTGATATTCATATGACGGAAGAGGCATTTAAAACCATCAATGCCAAAACATACGCGCGATGCTTAGAGCATTACGAAGCGATGATTGAAGATAAAGACTTTTTGATAAAGAAGGTGTTTAATAGCGAGAAGAAGTATATTATCAATTACCCGATACCTTTTGACAGGATCATCAATATCGCACACCAACGCTTAGTAGCACTGAATATTAAGAATATCAAGACGGATTTATACCCTGATTATGTATTAGATGCGATAGAGAAGATTAAAGCGGATTTGTATGTGAAGGACAGGATTCAGGGTATGTTGTATTTCAACATATTACTACGACTTCACTTGAACCCTAAGAAACTAATCGTCCATTTCCATTTCTCCAAGGAAACCTTTGACTGGATTGTATCGCAAATCTACGAATATTTCAATCAGGCGCTCGCGCAACCAGGCGATATGGTCGGAATAATTGCGGCACAAACGATAGGTGAATTGGGAACACAGATGACTCTGGATTCATTCCATGTGTCGGGCACGGCAGCAGCAGTAAAGGCAACGTCGGGTGTCCCGCGATTGAAGGAGATTCTTTCGGCAACAAAGAAAACCAAGACACCGACACTGATTATCTATATGAAACACGATGTATCCTGTGTGATTAATCCGCTGAAGGACGAGAATGGCGATTTTAATGACCCACGCATTGACATTACAAAGAACAATGCGATTAACATTAAGAATTCTATAGAAATTACGAAACTTAGCGATATCCTAAAGCACAGTGAGATTTATTGGGATAGCGACGATATGTATGAGACCAACATTGAAAAGGATACTGGTATTATGAGCATCTACAAGGAGTTTGAAAAGATTGACGATAATATCTGTAAGGCGCGAACAACCTCACCGTGGGTATTGCGTCTCGTATTTGACAAGGAGAAGATGAATACGTTCGGACTCAAGATGATTGACATATATACCAAGTTGAAAACCTCCTATGACAAGTATATTGATTGTGTATATAGCGATGATAACGCTGACGAATGCGTCTTCCGTATCAAGATGACGGAACAGGCGTTAAACGGGATTGACGACAAGGACGAGATCGCGACGATTAAGGCAATTGAACATAACATCGTATATCAGGTGTTATTGAAAGGATACAAGGGTATTCGCAAGGTATCTTTGAATAAAAAGAATTACACAAAATACAATGACGAGACGAACAAGTTTGACACTATATTAGAGTGGGTTCTGGACACGGACGGAACAAATCTAATTGATATACTTGCGAATGCCAACATAGACACGACGCGAACAATTTCCAATGACATTCGGGAAATCTATGAGACGCTTGGGATTGAGGCATCACGCAATGCGTTATACAAGGAATTACTCGCTGTTGTGTCAGAGGGATCAATGAATTATCGGCACATGTCGCTACTGATTGACACGATGACCTATAAGGGACAATTGATGTCTATCGATCGACATGGGATTAATCGCGGAGATATTGGACCGCTTGCGAAGTCATCGTTTGAAGAATCTACGGATATGCTTATAAACGCGAGCATCTTTGCGGAATACGACAAGGTGAACGGGGTATCCGCGAATGTGATGCTTGGACAGCAACCTCCTTGTGGAACTGGTGATAGTCGTGTATTGATTGATGAGGAACATATGATGGAACTATTAAAGGGTATGGCGGATGTGAAAGCGGAAAAGTCGGATGTGGGTAAAAAGGATATTCTTAATGTTATTCCAGAAGATGACGAAGTATTTACAAACGACGACTTGCAAATCATAATTGATCAAAAAGAGATTAAGAAGAGCAAATGCTATAAATTGCCAAAACAGAAGGTGATTATTACGTAGGATGATGGATGGAATGGTACGACGTGATGTATATATATTTATTTTTTTAATTTACTTAAACATTTAATAACCTGTATTAAGAAACGATGGCACGCTGTCTATTTGCTGAAATTCTAGAAATCGTTCCTAGGACGGACTGGTATAATACTTGGGAAGCACGAAGGACTATTATGCTTAGAATGACATCAAAGAAAGTGAAGGATATTATTGATAAGATACAACCACCTACTGAAGTTATATTGAATATGAACTACATAGAATACGCAGACATCCCAAGAAAGATCATTAGACTTGCTAACACGTGCCATATTAGTTGCGTCGTTTTGTCTAGTAATATGAGAGATAATATGAACATACAATTAGAGAGTTTTAGAGAGGTATTTGAAAAATGTAGTTGTTTTCCGAATCTTAATTTATATAATAATAAATTAAGTGCTATTGACGTTGCTAGCATTATAGGTGTGTTTGGACAGTGTGTGTCATTGAACATCGCCTTTAATAATATCGGTGCGGAAGGAACTGAACAACTTGTAAAAGTGCTAACGCAATGTACGAATCTGGATATAAGCAACAATTATATATGTAGGGCAGGTGTAGAGAGTATAGAGAATTGTAAAACGCTGACAACATTGAAATCTCTTCATCTCGGTTACAATCAATTCGGGACAGTAAATATTGATAAAATATTGCTTCAAAATACAAACTTGACTCAACTTGATCTCAGTAGCAATTATATCAATACATTAAGTTATGATAGAATACAATTACATAGCAAACGATATGCTTTGACCGATCTAAATATTAGTCGTAATCCTCTTAGTGTTGTTGGGGTTTCAAGTCTTGCTGGAATACTTCCACAGTGTCCCGCTCTGACATACCTCAATCTTTCCTATACTTCAATCGGCGTTGAAGGTGGTTCAATCCTTGCGGGTGTGATAGGACAATGCACGTCTCTATCTACTCTTTGGTTAACAGGGAATATGATTGGAGAAACTGGAATAGAGAGCATTGCGGAGGCATTATTGTATTGTTCTTCACTTACTAAACTTCCTATTATTGGGAATGGAGTTGGAGAAGACAGCGGAAGGAAGATTGCTGAAATCTTGGGATTAGATAGGAGATTAGTATATGATTTTTACTAAACCAAGTAACCCTTATATATAATATTCGAGAAAAGGCAAGTGCCCGCATAACCAATATTTAAGTAGATAGACGTGGTCGCGTATTAACGTGATTTTTTGAGCTATCTTGCGACGTATTATATATGCGGTGGGACTTTCGGACAATAAGGAAACTTGCCCTGACATATTTATTTATAGTAAGTATATAATTAAGTAATAAAAAATAATTATGAATATTATTTAATAGGTAATGGATGAAGATATAATTCTATTTTTTTAGCTTTTTCTTCATCTTTCATTTTTATTGTCCTCTTAAATATATTAGGGTTTGTTAATACAAATTGCCAATTAAGATTTCTTTGTGAATTATTATTTTTAAAATCTTCTTTTATTTCTTTTTCTCTATCCTTTTCTTGTTCTATTTTCGCAAGAATTAAACTCATTGCTTTTGGATTTTTTGATATTTTTATCCAATTCAAACCTTTTGATAAACCACCTTCCATTAAATTATAATATTCTTCTTTCGATAATGAATTTTCTTGCTCCATCTTTTCTTGTAATATTTTAATTGCTTTAGAACTAGGGTTTTCTGATAAATAGCTATAGTTATATATAATATTTCCTAATCGTTTTTTACTCAGCAGTGTAAAAGCTTTAGGGTTAGGGTTTTTTTGTAGATGATCCCAATCATCAGCCCAATCTTCCCACCTACACTCTTCTATAATTTTCATTGCTTTTGGATTTGCAAATAAATTAGTCCAAAGTATATAACTCATATCATCCTTATAAGATAATAAAAACATTGCTAATTGATTCGATTTCAATAGTTCAATTGCTTCTGTAGTTGGATTCGTACATAAATATTCTATAAGAGCTTTATTTTCGTCAATTGCAACTTTTTTAAGTTTTGGAAGATCATTATTTACTTTATCATTGTCATTTATTCGTTCTTCCACTAATTTAATCGCTTCTGGAGTTGGATTCTTTGCTAATTTAATATAGTGTTTTTTTTGAAATGTTCCTTTTGTTTCGTAATCCTTTTGATATTCTTTTTTTTCTTTAGCTATTTTTTCTTCTATAAATTCAATCACATTAGGATTTGTATTCTCGCATAAACTAAGCCAGAATTCAGATGACACTCCAGATTTTATTATATTTTCCAATTGGTATTTTTTAGTAAATGCGTAAGGATGCTTTGCTAATTTAGACCAATTTATTTTATTACTATTGTCAAAAAATACTTCCAACACACCGGGACTCGGATTTTCGTATAAAGAATCCGTAAATTTACTTAATTTATCGATTGGAATTTCCTTTCTTAATACATATTCTTCTAAGTATTTTAAAACGTGTTCATGTGCATCTCCTAACCTTTTTTTTAACAATTTTTTTATTGTTTTTGAGGAAATATAAGGTGATTCATCATCAATAAATGATGATTGTAGAGATAAGGTAGTCATACACTACTATACAAAAATATAATATTTTGACATTTTCTTATTTTGTGCGGTCCATGAGTGTAACAATTATTGTTTGTATTATTTTAAATAGATTTGT
>Ga0209297_1000311_pt1 | contig 32677 bp, 49 predicted proteins | sample S_130805_MF_Meta_FD_187322 | JGI IMG/M metagenome (GOLD analysis project Ga0209297, IMG submission 187322) | Freshwater microbial communities from Lake Simoncouche, Canada to study carbon cycling - S_130805_MF_MetaG (SPAdes) (version 2) | ecosystem: Environmental > Aquatic > Freshwater > Lake ...
GTGATTTGCGTTGTTGTAAAGTACAGTGATGTCCTGCTGTGCTGTATAGGACAGACCTGTTCCTACGGTCATCGTCTTGCCGTTTGCCGAGTCGCAGGTAAGCGCAGAAGTTGATGAGGTTAGATACCTATCTCCGACAGCCGGGAATGTTTCTAACGCACCCGTGCCATCAATGTACTGAGCAGCTGTTCCGCCTGTTGGTGGAAAGGCTGTGGTCTGAACCGTGGCATCTTCAAAGGTTATAGATGAACCAACACCCGACATGGTAATTCCTAAGTGTGAAACATCTGTGCCTGTGTTGGTTGGTTGTTCCCATGCCCTTAAAGATGTTCCGGCTAGGCTATCCAAATAAAGTGGGCGTGGCGTGGTTGAATTCTGCTCAGTAGTAATCAGCCAACCTGCCTGCCAATTAAATTCATAACCAACAGAACAAACCAAAGATAGTCCATAACCACCACCCCGGCTTGTGTCAAAAGTGCCTTTGCCTAAGTATTGTCCTGCATCACCAAAGACAATGTTTCCTGTCATTGTTCCACCTGCTAAGGGTAGGAAGTCACCACCACCACCACCTGTGTAGGCTGTGGTCTGAACGCTACTATCCGCAAAAGTTATGCCATCAGCTTTTAGGTGAGTTGAACCAACAGAGTCTGAAACAAAGATGTCACCATAAGTGACTTCAGCAAACTTAGTGTGGTCATCTGTTTTTTCTACACCTAAGCCCCATGCACCAACTTCAGAATCAGATGTTCCATCAGTAGAGAACACAGCAATTCCTGACATTGTGCCACCCGCTAAAGGTAAGTAATCAGCTAAAGCTGCTGTGGTTGCATAATCGGTTAAATCAATGCTAACGGTTTGTGTTGGCGCATCATAAGCCAAAGGCGCAGTTGTGTTAACCACACCTGATTCACCGGGTTCACCTTGGATTCCCTGAATTCCCTGAATTCCCTGAATTCCTTGAATGCCTTGACCGCCTTGAATTCCTTGAATTCCTTGGATTCCTTGGATGCCCTGTGGAATAGTAAAATCAAAGATAGCAGCTGCTGATGTTCCCACATTTTCCACAACCGCAGGCGTTCCTGCATCACCTGTTTCAACTGTGCCAACAGCAATGGTAGCCGCCTGACCATCTGCACCGGGTTCACCGGGATTTCCCTGTGGCCCAATCTGTGAATCACCAACAGAAAAGTCACCCGCAACCTGTGGGCTTACATCAAAAACATGACCGTTAACTGTGGCTGTGAATGTGCCACCACTTTGAATGAATACTTCAAAGCTCATCAGTCTAAAGTTATTTGTTCAACAACGGTAAATTCTAATGTTAGGGTGTGCTTGGTTAGGTCTGTTAATTGATAGCGCACATCCCATCCGGCTACACCAATAGCCCAATCTTCAGTTTGTTCACCTGTGGCAGTCACAGTAATGATTAAACCTGTTCCGTCTAGGACAGCAGTTAATTCATGGCGGTCACCGTTTGAATCTTTGATTTCAGAAGAAACTGTGAAGCCTAACAGATTAGCCAACCCACCCACAGGGGGTGTATAGGTCACAGGCCAATAGACTGAATCCCCACGCTTATGATTAAATTTAGAAGCCATAAAGATTATGCAAGCCGGGCAGGAATCCAATAGGCTGTGCCTGTGTCATCAATCACCTTCACTTCAGAAGGGTATTCGGTTTGGTCAATGCCGGGTGCAGTTGTTGCCTGTGCTTCCCGAACAACTCTAGTTTCCATAATTGTGGAATCTATAAAGGTAATGCCTGTGTCAGCATCAGCTGTAAGGCTTCCAAATAGACCTGATAGGCTAAGTGTTGAAGGTGTCAGAACATTCACACTTTGCATTGAAACAAAGTCATGCCCGAATGCTGAATCAAACCCTGAACCCTGAACCCTGTATGTGTTTGCATTCAGAATAATTCCTGTGGTGTTAATCGTTAGCCCTTCAAACTGTGGGGTGTCAGTTGTGTTCAACGATTGGTCAAAACTTAAACCACCTATGTCCGATAAGGTGGCAAATGAATTTATAGATGTTGGGCTGTTGGCTGTGCTTAAAGCAGCTGCAATTAAATTGCCTGCACCTTCTGCGTTGTTAACCCCTAGGTTTTGCCAAATGAAATCCTGTTCACCTGTGGTTGGTGATTGGTTCAAGTCTCTGCGAACAAACCGGGCATTGGCAACTGTTTCATCTAGCGCATTGGCTAAGGTCTGTGGAGCAAATGCACCATCAGCAATAACCTGACCTTGGATTAAGCAGCTAGTTTGGCAGATGGTTTGGATTTCTTCCCCTGCTTCTAATTGAATTTCAATGGTAGCATTAGCAGCTGTGGCTGTTCCCAAATAAGCAATAGCTTCAGCTGTGCCTAAGCTAAGGGATGACTTCTGACCGGGAAGGGCAGGTAAGTCGCTAATGTCAATGCCCACGATTTCCGGGCCTGTGACTGTCGGATTACTGCGGAAAGTGTTTAATGCAATTGTTGCAACTTCAGCCAATTCACCTGAACCGTTTTGTGTGACTGTGACTAATGGGTTGCAGGTTGGATAAAGGGATAAGCTGCGAACGGACAAAGCAGTTTTATTACCGGGAAGATTCCAAGTGATAATGAATTGCTGATTGAATGGAAGTGCTGGGGTTGCTGTGTAGCTTTGATAGGGTGAAAGCTTCAGTTTACCTTCATCCTTCCCAACCGTTAAACCGCCACCTGCGGTCACAGATGCTAAAAGATTTAATGCTGTTTGAACAGCTGTTGCAGTTGCGTTCCATGGAAGGTCAGTTGTTTCATCGCCATCATAAGAAATGCGGAAGTTTCCTTTATAGGAATTTTCAATGTCCCCGGCAGGGTCTGTGTAATCAGGCGCAACAAAGTCTGCCCGCCATTTGTAAGGGTTCGTATTGGTAATGGCTAAACCCCAATTATTAAGTGTGCGTTGGCCTAGGGCAGCTTGACCTTCAAAGATGTCCCTGCCCCAACCATTAAAGGTTAACGCATCAAAGATTTTTTGACTGATAACAGTTGGGCTATCAGAAACTGCAATAGGGTCTGTCCAAATTGTGTATGATTCTGTATCACCCCAAGTTAACTGCAAACGGTATGTGCCTGCCTTAAAGTTTCCGGACAGCTCAAATGTGTTAGCTGTGTAAGCTCCGGCAGGTGCATCAATAGATGTGAAGGTGTCTGTGTAGGCAATGGGTCTGACAGCTAAGTTAACTAGGACAACTTCAGCTGCTGAACCTGAACCTTCCTGAAGAACCTGCTGTTGGATAACTGAAGCAGGAAACAGGGATTCATCCCGGCTGACAAATTCTAGGCGGTCACCAACAACATTGAATGTAATGTTAAACTGCGTTCCAACCTTGGAGACAGTCACACCACCAATAGCTGTAATAGAAGCTAAAGCATTTAATTCTGTCTGAACCTGTGTTGCTGTGGCTTCAGCATCTAGGGCATCTGTTTCATCACCGTCATAGGATAAGAACCATGAACCATCACTAGGGTTTTTATTGATAGAACCAATTGCAGCTTTAACGGTTGAACCCGCAGGGAAAGGAATGGTGAAGTAGGGAACAGCACCGGATTGGCTAGGCTGAACAAGGTAAATTTCAATTGGCACATTATCACCCAACACAAACCTAGGATTGATTGCTCCGGCTACACCATCAGTTGATGGCAGTAGCTGCCCTGTTTCTAAATTTACTATTAGTCTTGTTGCCCTAGTTGCCATTTGGTTGCCCTAGGTTGTCACCCATTTGCCTACCTGCGCCAAATGCCCAATTCATCCCCTAGTCTTTTCATTTCAAATTCAACCATTCTTCCTTCCCGGTCAGCAAACTTTACACACCCACAATGAATGGCAACTTTACCCAATGGGCATTCCAACCCATTATGTTGCGTTTCCCAAAAAGCCCCGGTGGGCAACCTGCCATCTTCAATGCCACCTTGGTTAGCTGCTGATGTAATAGATACATCTTCTGCCATGGGCTTACACCCCATCAGGACACCCCTTAAGAGGGTCTGCAATGCCCCACAAGCTGCTTTGAGTGATAAAGCATAAGCCAACCCATAGCTTGCACCAATAACAGTTTTATGGGTCATTCCTGCCAAGTCTCCTTTGGTTAGGAAATCAGGCATAACTAGCAGGCAGTCTGAATCAATCTTAGCTACCCTTCCAAATTCTTCAGCCTGTTCAACTAGGACATCAGCAATGCCTAGCACAGCATCTGTTCCAAATAGATTTCTGCCCCGGTTAAATGGTCTAACCAAAACATCTACATTAGCAGGCGCATCAATCTTGGCATCAGCTTCATCAACCACCCATGCCACAGGCCAATCTGCCGGGACAGTTAATGTTGCTAACTTGGCTTTCTCTTTATCCCGGTGACAAGTAAAGATAAGCACCCTCATTGTTATTCAGGTGGCAAGCTTGTGTCAGCAAATGTGAAATCTTTAATTTTAAGGCTTTTACTCCAAATGGCGTGGCGTGGAACAGGCCAAAAGTCTATGTCCCCATGTTGCACTTGTGTAATCTTCAACTCACCACCATCAACTTTGTGATAAGCAATAGGGATAATGTGTGTTCCTATTTCTTCAACAATGGTCATGTAAAGCCTAGGTTCTATTTCTAGTTTGATGTCTGCTGTCCCACCATCACCCATCATGACTGTTCCAACGGTGAAACTTCTTAACTCTTGGCTTTCTTCATCCGGGTCAATCATGTGTTCAAAGAATGGCGCAACAACACCATCACCCACATCTTGTCTAACTGCTTCCTGCGTTGAATCAACAATGCGTGGCGGGTCATAATCTGCTGAACCGTATTTGTAAACGGTCAGCTGACTAAGCATGATTGATTCTAATGTGAACACCCATGTTCCACCTGTCTTGTTTACTGCCCGGACAAACAACAGATGTGGAGCTGTGCCACTTGAAATAACATAGGTGGCTTCATTTGCATCTAACAGACTTTTCAAATCAGGTGCATTAGGGCCATGGTCATAGACACCAACCCCTGCACTTAAAGGAATTTTAGAGTAATCAGCCATTATAAATTAGGATTAGCATGAGGGTTTAAGTCACCTGCATTCCCTGAAGGGCTGTTTGTGTGGTAAGTTGAACCTGTGTTTCCTGTGATGCTTCCTGCGTTTCCTGAAACCCTATTTTGGAATGTGTAGCTATTTAAGTTTCCTGAATTGCCTGAATTTATTTGGGTGTGGTAAATGCCACTTGTGTTCCCGTTTATGTTTCCTGCATTTCCTGAAAGATGGTTTTGAAGATTATAACTGTTTAAGTTACCTGCATTTCCTGAAGGTCGGACTGTGTGATAAACACCACCACTATTAACACCTTTGTTGTTAGATGTAGATGTTCCCGGATTGCTAGGATTTCTAGGATTCCATGGGTTGTTGTAGTTGGTTGAACCGCCACCACTATTATTGTTGGAAGGGTCAGATGGATTTTCACCACCTGTGTTTTCATCAGGTCTTTCTTTTGGTGGTGGAAAGTCAGGGCTGTCAGAAGCAATGTTTTCAACTGAGTTAACACCTAAACTTGGCACTTCATAAGGCACTTCTGCCAATGGGTCTGCATAAGAAGCAATGGAGCTGTCAATCCTTCCATGAACCCTGCCTTCCTGAATGGTGACTAAAGCAGACAAACCACCTTCACCCAATCCAACAAAGGTGACTTTGAATGGAAAGCTATAAAGTGTGTCTTTGTTTAATTCTTCAAACTGAACACCACCGGGTGTGACCGTTGTTCCAACTGTGTGTTGGCTGTTGATTCTTACGCTATCAATGTTGCGCCCAATGCTATTCAAATAGCTTTGTGGAATGTGGCTAGCACCGGCAGGGATTTGTTGAATGCCTGACCTATTAGGATAAGTGCCAACCTGTGTCTTAAACTTGGTAGCCATTAGCCTGCGGTTGAATAGATTAGGTCATTCCATCCATAAGGCTTTGCACCCTGCATCAACTCAAATGAAACCTTGGACATTTTTGGCTTACCCCATTGAACACAAATGTTTTCAATGTTTATTGCTGTGACTAAAAAACCATAACCGTTTGCAGCTTGTAGGTATTCACCCGGCAAAACATGGAAGTCACCTAACATTGCATTAGTTGTTTTCTGTCCAACATACTTATAAAGGCTTCCAACATCTTGAAGATTAGCTGCATGGAAATAACCACGCACAATGTTGCGTGGGCTTAAATAGGTTCTGACACCCGCTAACGGTGCTTTAGATGTGACCGTGGAAGAATCACCAATAGAAAATCCGGTAAACTTTTTCTTCTCATCAAAGGTTGCGCCATTCTTAGGGGCAGCTTTTGTTCCACCAATCTTAGATTCAAAGTCAGGGTGGGTTTCAATAGGTTCACCACTAGTTGTGCCTGCACCTTCACAACATGGGTAGGACTGATAACGACATTCAGGTTCTAGCCCAACAGCTTCATAATCAGCTGTTATAGTTAAATCACGGTTATAGCGTTTAGTTATTTTTGAAACATAAAGCCCTGACCCTGCAATGATTTCATCACCAATGCTTTTTAAGCCATTTGAAACAAAGTTTGGTGCAGACTCAGCATCAACAATCTTGAATGAACAATTTAAGATGCGGAAGCCATAGCCATCAGATGACATTGTTGCACCATCCAACAACATTGCTTCTGTTAGCGCATCCCCATGCTTTTTAATAGGGTCTTTAGTTTTAGAAGGGAAAATTGGCATGAATGAAAATTAGTTAGATGAGACAATCCCGGATGCAGGTGGTGAACCGCCACCATTTGCAATGCGTTCAACAGCAGCTGCGGTTCTTTCAGCTGCGCTTAGTTGCTGTTCCGCAAGCCCAACCATTGAATCTGAACCTGTATAGAACCCACCACCACCACCCATAGCCTGCATAGATGAAACAGCTGCCGGAAGATTAGAAAGGGCTTCTGTGTTTTTAACAGCATCCAATGCAGGCATGTCAGGAAATAACTTTTCAAATTTTCGTTTTAATTCTGCATCAACCATTTCAGATGTTTGTGTGACACCGTTAACTTCTCTGCCTGTGTAAGCTGCCCTGAATTCAACTGCCATTTCAGAAAATGCCTTTAGCCTATCTTCTTTTTTAGTTAAAGATGTGTCCATTCCTCCTGTTGTTGTAAAACCTCTAGCAACATCTTCATTAAATCTTGTTGCTTCACTTTTTCCAATCCTAGCAGCTTTTTCTGAAAGTGTTAATGGGGTAGCTGCATCAGCAAACTTAGAAGCTGCTTCCTGTGCATTGGCTTTTGACCGGGTAATTATTTCTGAAAGGTTATTAAAAAAACCACCTTTAGAATCTAGTTGTTTATCTAGTGCTTGTCTTGCATTTTGTGCATCAGCATCAACTGCTGATGTTGAAACTGTATTTAATGCCATTTGTTGTTCAACTGTTCCCATTCCTAGAATACCTTTAAGTTTTGAACCTTTGTCACCTAATAAATCAGTAGCTACTGCTAATCTTTGTGCATCAGTTGTAGCTTGTTTATACCGTTGGCTAATTCTAAATAAAACTTCTGTTGAAGAAATCTGACCATTTTTTACTTCATCTTGTGTGAATCCTAGTTTTTTCAAACTTTCAATGGCTTCTAAATTTCCATTTTTAGCAGCTGAAACTGATTCTGTTATTGAATCAAATGCTTTAGCCAATTCATCAACAGATGTTCCTGTTGCTTCAGAAACATTTTTTAACCTTTGGTAATCTTCAACCCCTAAACCTGCTTTTTTAGCTTCTGATGAAAGCTTTGCCATTTCATCTAATTTTTGAATAGCCTCATTTATACCTGATGTGAAATAGCCAATAATAATGCCAATACCTAAAAACCGTTTTATTAAACCTGCACCCCATTTTTCTGCTTTGTCTTTCATTTGGTCTAATCCTGTGGCAACAGGTTTTGTTAAACCTTGAGCGGCTGTTTGGCCTGCCTGCTGTGCTGATTTACCTAATCCAGCTAAACCCGCTTGCGCAGCTTTGCCATCAAACCCAACTTTAATTGTAATGTCATCAGCCATTGCCTTTGGTTGCCCTAGACAGTCACCCCTTTTTCTTAGGATTTTTCAGCTGTTCCTTCAGGGCTTTATTGGCTTTTGCCATTGCTTCAGCAACCATTGACTTAGCCATTGGCAACTTATCTTCCTGTTCTGTTGTTAGAATGTCTAGGTCTGCGCCTGACTTAATAGCATCTGCAAAAAAGTAGAACATGGCCCTTCCTTCCGGCATTGTCCAAACCTGTTCTTCTGAAAAACCTATTTTAATAAGTGATGTTACCACAGACAATTTCCAATCTAAACCACGGTTCTTTTGGTCTTTTGACTTCTTACCACTAACAATAGGGTGGCTAGCTGTATCTTTAATGTAATTCTTCCATGATTCTAATTCAGCATTTAGAAGCTTTTGGTTATTTGCATACATAACCACCCTAAAAGAATCCATAAATTTTGAATCTGTGACTGCCTTGAAAGGGTCTGCAATGGAGCAAATCCGGGCAGCTAAGATTATGTCTGATGGTTTAACGGTTGGCTGAAATGTGCCGGGCAACAATGGGCTATTGATGGCTTCCAATGTTATCCTGTGTCTTAGGCAGAATGGTTTTAATGTATAGCCTGCAACCTTGTGGTTAGTAAGGTTTAAGAATGCGCCTAAGAATCTGTTGTCCATAAATGAAAAGGGCTAGGTGTTTAGCCTAGCCCCCAACATAAACACAACAACAACTAAAGATTAGGCAGGCCCACCTGCAATTTCAGGGTAAGATTCCCCACTTACTGAGTAGCGGGAATAACCTGCATTTTCTGTGCGGAGGTCGGCCTTCATAACAATGATGTTAGTTAACTCACCTGTTAAGAAACTAGAATAAGTAAGAACATCACCGGGCTTAGGTGGGGTAGTTGATTCAAAAACCAACGCATCCATGCTAACATCAATCTTAGCATCACCTTGATGAATTGCTAAGGTTGTGCCTGAACCATCTTTGGCATAATCTGTGTTGTTATAACTTTGGCTGAAAGAAGCGCTTTGCACATACATTCCTGCATAATCTTCTGCCCCACGATAAAGGGCAACGCCATGGTCAATGTTATCAGGATAAGCCATTTGGTTGCCCTACTTTGTCAACTTTTAGGGTGCAGGGGGTGGTGTTGGCAGGTCTAGGACTAAACACACCTTCAGGTTAATCATTGTTCCAAAGGTTCTAAGCTCACCTTCCAATTCAGGGGATGAAGCAGTTGGTTCAATTTCATAGAGCTTATGCCCATCAGCTTGAACAATGGTAGCAGCTGCTTCTGTGTCCCTTAGTCTGTCCATCAAGACTTCAACAATAGCCCTGTGCGCAGCTAACCCGGTGGTTGGGTCATCAACCTGAACATCAGCTTTGCTAAAGATTTCAACCACAGCATCTACTTCAAAGTTTCTCATCCAATGCTTTAACTCACCGGGTGTGTTTGCGTTTTGTGCATAGCAAATGACTTGTGGGTTTGTGCGCTTTTCATCTGTCATACCGTTCCTAACGGGAATCAGACCTTCATAAATAGTTTCATCAAAGGCAGTAGATAGCAAAGAAACCAACATGGCTTCTGTGTAATTGATAGGGGATGTTGGGGTTGCCATAAATTATTCAATAGAATCATCTTTTTTACCTGCCACCAAATGTGCTGGCACAGGTTGATTTTGGCTAATGTATTTTTTACGCAGGGAATACTTAATAGCTTCCCTAAGGTTATTAACCATTTTCCTTGTTCTAGCTCTAATAGCACTTCCTGTGTAATCAAGCCTTTCATTGATTCCCTTTGAGTTGCCTTTAGAATTAGTTAAAGAAATGCTTACAATGCCATTGCTAGCACTTGTTGTGGAATTGGCTATTGCCTTTTTATTTAGCAACCAAGCAGGGATGCGTGGGCCTGCCTTAACAGGGATTTGCAAACCAGCTTGAATCCATCCTGCCTTAACCGTTCCAATGTGCGGTTCAATTTGTTTCAATAATTCTATTCTTTCGTCATTAACTTTTTTAGTGTTAATGTAAATTTTCTCATAAGTCATTCTTTGAGACTTTTTGCGAAGATTTTTATAATAATCCTGCATTGCACTACCACTACCTGTAAGTTTTTGATAAACTTTAGGTGCTTCTGCTAAATAGTTTTTAAGCACCTGCTTTAGATTCTTTAAGGCTTTAGTTGGGTCTGTCTTAGCTGCTCTATAAATGCGCCATAATGGGCTTTCAGCAGCTTTGCTAAACATCACAGCACCTGTTGCAAGTTTGGTGCGGGCTGAGTAATTTTGATTTGGTGAACCTTTGCTGTGAATTGAATTAGTAAAAACAGAAGGGTCATTTGAAGCTGCAACTTGTCTAAGTGGCATCCCCTTAACACTTTTCACAATTGCGCTTATTCCTTTATAAATGCTTTTTGATTTTATCTTAGGGATGTTAGCAGCTAAACCATTTGAATCTTTAGGTCTAGGTGGTGCAGATGCAGCTAATTGAATGCAAAGAAACTTAGCCTGACGCATGGTTTCCTGTTCTGTGTCTTTCTTCAAACCTGTTGCAAGTTGACGCATGGCAACATTGAACCGGGTTGTGTCTATTTGCACTTGATAGCTCATTAGGCATCCCACCGTTTACAATCCACCTTAACCCATGCGGATAAGGGCCGGGATTCAACTGAGTTAATAACCCACTTAATGTCTGCGCTATTATTTACCACCGGGAATCCGATTAGCTCACCTTCAGCCGGAAGTGATGCTTCATAGGTTGTTCTTAGAAACTTAAAGGTCTGTGAAGAACCGTTTTGTGAAAAGCCACCAACCATCAACATTTCAGAAGATGATGGGTCAGAAACCATGGCTTGCACCTTAACACCCCTAAACATGACATCCCTGCCTATTTCAGATAAGATAAAGGCAGAGTCATTAGCGAAGGTGTCAAACAAGCTCATAGGTCAATTTGGATGGGTTTAATGGTGGGTTGGTAGAGAAGATAAAGGGGGCTTACAGTAATAGCAAAAACTTCAACAAAAAGGGCTAGCCACCGTAGCAGCTAGCCCCTTGTTCAGACTAACCCGGAATTATGGGTTATAGACTGAAGCCAATGTGCCTGTGGTCACAGCCTTAGCTGAACCAAACATAAGCTCAAAGGAAGCAACATGACTGCGGGTGACATTGTCAGCCCACAGGTTGAAGTAAACAGACAAGCCAAGGTCACCAATAGGAATGATGCTTTGGGCAATCATGTTTTCTTGGAAGCCCTGCATTGCTGGCTGTGCGCTTGCGATTGCAAGGGCTTCTTTGGAAACTGCAAATCCTGCAAGGTCAGATTCCGAAGGGAATGCACTTGCGTAGAACACACCATTTTCAAAGCCATAAGCACCTGCTGAAAGGGGCAGACCTGTGGTTGAAGTAGGGATAAGGTTAGAATAGATGCCTGCGTTAACAATCAGACCTTTGCGCTGGGCCTTGCTTACGCCTGCCCAAAGCTTTGCGAGGTTGCCGGATGAAGGAGTGACAGCAGAATCAGCTGCGGTCACAGTAGCTGCACCATAATTAGCAACGGTGATAGGGTCTGTGGCAATTGCCCAAATTGCATCAGCAAGGGCATCAAGGTTAACCTTAGTGAGATTCTCTAAACGAATGTCGTTTTGAAGGTCGCTGTATTCTAAGCCAAAAGGCTGATAGATGTGGTTAAGCTCCACAGTTGTTTTGCCAACCGTTGTCCCACCAATGTCATTGAAGGTGGTTGGGTTGGTTTGTGTGGCAGAACCTGCGGAAACCACAGGTACTTGGATGGTGTCTTTAGGGCGTTTGACATCATTGCTGAAGTCTGTGCTGAAAAGAGCTAGGGCAGCTAGGCGGTTAGCCAAGACTGTTTGCGCCTGAGATGCGACAGAGTCGACAATCAGAGCTGCGTTAATGGTGTTAGACATAATAGTTTAAGGAAATTGTTTTAATTACTTTTTGAAGGAAGCTGCCCAAATAGCCTTTTTGTTAGCAGATAAGAATGCAAGGCGTTCAGCTCCGGTAAGGCTGTTATACTGTTCCAAGATGGACTGAGCTGCCTTGGCAGGCGTTTCTGCATTAGGCGAAATAGCGACAGGGTCAGCAGAACAAGCTGCAACGATTGAAGCAGCTTTGGCTTCAACGGTTTTGTTAGAAGCTTCAAAAGTCTTTAGGCGCTCATCAGCAATGGCGAGAGCTGCAACCAAAGTTTCTTTTTCTTTGTTGGCTTCTGTTTTGAAAGATTCAAATGAAGTTAACTCAGCCTTAGCTGCGGAAAGTAAAGAATCCGAATCAAATAGCTTTTGGGTAAGGTTGCTGATGTCGTTAGACATGGAATCAACCTTGGAAGCTAAAGCTTCATTAAGCTGTTCAACGGTCTGATTAGGATTCATTTGATTGCCCTTGTTAGTCAACTTTGCTGAAGGTTTAGGTTTCATAATAATAGCCATTGGTTCTTCAGAATCTGATTCTTTTTCTTGGCCTGCAATGATTGTTGCAGGGTCTGTGACCTCCACACCCAATTCAGCAACTGCTTCCCGGTTAGCAGAATCATTATCAATGAATTCATCAACTTCTTCACCTTTGTCTAGGTATTCTTTAACTTTAGATTTCTTAAATGCAGGTGCAGGTTCACCTGTATCATTCATTATCAACCGTTCATAGGAAAGCCCTGTTTTCTTTAAGTCAGCAACGGTTTGTTCTCGGTCAGATTCAGGACGGTTAGTTAAAATAACAACTTCTTCTGCTTCTGCTTTGATGTAATCAATAACAGCTTTAACAGGGTTTCCCTTTTCTAAAATTGTTCCATCAATGTCTGTGATGATGCGTGGCATGATTATGCGTTTAGGCGGTTAATAATTGATTCAATGTTAGGAGCAATCCCGGTTATGATACCTAGCGAAGCAGCTTTTCTTCCTGAATACCATTGACCATTCATGGCTTCTTCAGGGATGGATTTACGAACACTTTTAAGGTCATTCTTAAACACCTGAGCATTTTCCATAATGTCTGCTTTCATGAAGTCTAACTGTTCCTGTGTGACTTCTGCACCTTCATAGCCTGCGCCTTTAGCCCACCCGGAAGAAATAACATGAACCTTAATGCCTGCATCAGCAAAGGCTTTTGAATAATCAGCAATGGAAGCCACAGCACCAATAGAACCATAAGTGCCGGAAGCCATACCCCAAACCCGGCTAGCCATGCCACCAATCCAAAGACCTGCTGAATTGATGTTAGCACCAAAAGTTTCCACAGGCTTGGTTGAATTCTTAACCATGGCAGCTGATTCTTCCACACCTACTGTGTATCCACCGGGTGTGTCTGCATCTATCAGAATAGATTTAATGGCAGGGTCTGCTAGCGCAGCTTGGAATTGTGCGTTGAAATCTTTAAGGTCAACCATTCCTAAAGCCTTGTCCATAGGGCTTAAGTCATAACCTATGACACCTTTTAACGGTATCAGGGCCACGCTTCCAACCGTCTGCGCCTTTGGTGCTTCACCCATCAGCATGGCTAACAAGTTGCTATTCTGCGGTTCTGCTAGGCTAGCAGCTCTACGGAAGAAAGCATTAGCCTTAGCGGGTTCAATCATCATGCCACGGTTGGCATTCAATGTGATGTTAAGTGAAAGCATTAGGATTGGTTTATAGGTGGGGAAGTTTCATCAGCATCTGCTACTTCTATTGCATTGCCTTCATCATCTGTTGATTCACTTGAATCTTCAGCCATGTCTGCTTCTGCGGTTGCAGGTTCAACATAGGGTGTAGGTTGTCCGGCTGTATCAGCAGGTTTAGAAAGAATGCTAGTTAGGCTAACATCATCATAGGTCATACCCCTAGCTTGTGCTTGTGCGGTTGCCCATGCCTTAAAGTCTAATCGGGAAATCACATGGGCTTCTGCATCTTCACCTAATTCTTCAATAATGTCCTGAAGGTTCTTTGTTCCTGCTTCCAATTCCCGGATGGTTGCTAAGGTATCACGGCCCACATCAACTGACAATCTGCGTGGGGTGTTAAAGGTCATTTTCTCCCAACCTGCCTGAGCAGGAAGAATCCCGGCTGTGATGCGGTCTGCTAAGACAAATTGTTTTACAGGTTTTTCTAACGAATCGATTAGGATTCTTTGCATCACAGCAAATTGGCGTTCAGATTTTGCTAATTCCATGCGCACAACTGCGCCACCAATCTTGGTTGGATTCAACAGGAAGTCAGAACCAAGCCCTGTTGCCACAGCTGTTTCCCGGTCAAGCACATCAGCAAACCCCAACACATTCATTGAAGGTCTGTTGTGTTCAAATGCTTCTAGGCTTTCGTTAGGCTTCAAAGCCATAGCCAAACCGCCAAAGGCAGTAGCAACATCATCAGCTGTTGTCTGTGTTCCGTTTGCACCCCTAGGAACAGCATTGCCTAGGATACCTGCATCCTGTGAATCAAATTCACCTGAATCACTTTTCAAAGTGAATGTGCGCCTTGAGAATTCTTTAACCGCTAATTTTTCTGCTGATAGGATTTCTGCTTTGTCCCTCATGGTGGTGACTGAGACATTAAGCTTTGAAATCCCCCTAACACCTGTGAAGCGGTCAGGGTCATAAACATGGATAATTGCAGCTGCGCCTTTAATGTCATCTTTCCCATCATCACCTTTGATGCAGTAGGCAATAGGTCTGCCAACCTTATCAAACTTAATTCCATTGCTCCAACCATCTTGGTTAACAATTCCATCAGGGTTTGCAACCTTGTGACTTTCTATGGCTTGGATGGCAGGTCTGCCATCTGTGTGACGGGTTTTTAGAAAGAAAATGTCCCCATCCACAATCAATGCTTTTGTGGTCATGCGTAGCACCTGAAGCCAATTATAGCGTCCATCAATCGTTGGCTTGATGTTAAACAATTCAATTTCTTCTTTAGCAGCTTTGTTCCATTCAGGACTAGATGTTAAAGGTTGATAACGGAAACCATCACCTACTGAATAAGTCAGATGGGCATTAGTGAACGCATTAACAAAGGCATTGTTCTTATCTAGTGACCGCATTAGCCGGACGATTTCCCGGTGGTCACCTGAAGTCATTTCATTCTTTAAGTCACTAGGCGCAGAGTGCATGACCCTTCCCCGGCTTGTGGTGAACCGGGTTGAATCATAATTCATTCCCTGTTTGCGGAACAAACCACCTATTGAAGTGGTTATGCGTTGAATTATGCCTTTGGGTTTTTTCGCCATAAATCAGTTAAAGTCTAACCCGGAAAGGTCAGAAGAAAGATGGCGGTTCTTTGAACCATACTTGGAGGGCCATTTCTTTTGAAGGGCATAAGTCACTTCATCCAAAAGGCTTTCTGTGCTAATTGCTATCTGCTTCCCAACAGATGTTCCTGAGTCTGACCAACTAGTGACCGTAGCACCCGCAACTAAATCTGCTAAACACCTTGTTCTGAGTGTTAGCAATTCTTGTTCAGTCAAGGTGACTAGGATTCCTTTAGCCATTTGGTTGCCCTAAGATGTCAATTATCATCAGCTTGTGCTTCAGTTTCTTCTGAAACTTCAGGTGCTTTAACATTTCCAACACTTGATTTGCTTTCACCTGCTAGCCCAAAGACCAAAGCAGGTAGCATAATAATCACTTCACAATCCCACAAGTGATTAGCCCTTTTAGCAGGGGCTTTCCAAATTGGCATTCCTGCCGGAGTCTTAACCCTGCGTTCAGATGCCATTTGTTTAATGTATTCTTCCCCGGCATCAGTTGGGTATTGGTGGACAGCAGACCTGCGCAACCGCCATAGCAAGTCTTTGAATGCTAAGTTTCCAAAGTAATAAACCCTAGTCACCAAACCCTTAAATGGTTCAACTTCCCTAGGCTTAGAATAAGGTTTGTTTTTAACTTTCATTGTTCCATCAGCCTGCTTAACAGGCCAAGGGAAATCATTTTTCTTTGTGCCTCTAGTGCAATTCCAACCTAGCCGGGCAGCTGTTCTGTGGATGAAATCTTGTTGGTCACCACAATCAACAAAGGTGAATGGTGCTAGCACACCACATCTTTTCCTAAAGGCTTCAACTTCATCAATGGTGTGATAAAATGCCCAATCAACTAGTCTGCTTTTGCCATCAGTTGCGTAAGCCCGGCAGAGACAATAGAAACCATCCCTTTGCACATCCACACCAATGAATCTTAGCCGGGCATGGCTTGTTTTTGTTTCATCCCTTTTGGCTATGACCTGCCGGGTGTCTAAGTCATAAGCACCTTCATCAGCCCAATCTTCCTTTAACTTGAATGCACCGGGTGTGACTTCATCAGTTGAATCCATGATTTCTGACGAAAAGGGAAGGGCTAATTGCTTCTGCCTGAACAGCTGCATGGGCATTTCATCACCATTGCTTTGGGCTAGTTTAGCCTTTGCCCATTCAATTGCAGTCTCACCCCAATTTCTCGCAGGCAAAGCATTCCAATGGAAGCCACGGTTAGCATCCCGGGCGTTGAAGTTAACCCGGACATAGCACCCTGTTTTGTTCAAGGTATCCCTTACCCCATCATCATCATCATAAAGTTTTCCACATCCCTTGCAGGCCATCTTTGTTCCTTTGGCAATTAAATCTTCATTGATGCCATCTGCTGTCAGACTTCCTTCAGGAATCTTGATGGCTTCCCATTCCCACGGTTGAACCGTTGAACAAGCTTCACACTTCCAACTGTATTCTTCCTGTGTGCTACTCTGCCATTGTTTGTCATTGTCATCATCAATCAAACCCGCCTGCCCAACCATCACGGTCTTAGCTAGCCAACCATAAGAAAGGTTGCGGGCTTGCGCTTGTTTAAGGTGTCCGGGTTTCAAGCTCCATGTTTCATCAATGAACACCCACTTGACATGGTAGCGTTGCAAGTTGCTTTCTGCATCTGCACCCAATGTCCAAACGGTTGAACGGTCAAGGCGCAGGCAATCCCACCTAACCTGTTTGTCATTAGGCAACAAAGCTGCAACAGGTGGGCAACCGTCCCAAACTTTTCTTAATGCGTTCCTATGAAAATCCCTAGCTGCATCATTCTTAGGCTGATAAATTAAAATGTCTGAAGGGGCTTTGGCTAAGATGTAAGCTGTGCAAACACAGATGTAGATAGATTTGCCAGAACCCACAGCTGCCATGTTAATAATGGTTCTAACTTCCGGGTCAAAGGTGGCTTCAATCGGTGTCTTTAACCAAGGGGTGTGTGTAGGGTCAAAGCTTCCAACAATACCCGGAAGAACCCTGCAATGTTGCGCCATCCAATCAAGTGGGGCTAAGTCATCTGTTGGCTTAAAGACTCCTAGCAAATCTGATTCAAACTGTTCCTGTGTGTCTGAAGCCATTAGACAGGGTTTGATTCTTCAGGCGTATCAGGGCTAGCATCATCATCTTCAAAGGCTTCTAGAGGGTCAGCAGATGGGTTTAAGCCATCATCCAATGGCGGCAGGTCAATGGGCAGACCTGTTAAGGCATAAGCTGCACCTTCTGCTTTCTCATAAACTTCCCGCATAATCTTTAGCCGGGCTTCCCGGATAACCTTTAATGCCCTAGCCTTATCTGATGGGTTAGCATCTTTGGCGGTCTTGATTTCGTTAGCCTCCATGCGTTGCACCACAATAGCCAAAACCTTTCTAAAACTTTCCAACGCAGTAGGGGCTGAAATTAACTGCCGGGTGGCAAGCCTATGCGCTAACTGTTTGTCCCTAGTCTTAAATAATTGGTCTATGGCTTTGTTTAATGTGATGTAATGCTTGTTTGCATCTTTGCTACCTTCCTTCAGGGCTTTCAAATAATTACCCCTAGCCAACTTCACAATCTGTCGTTGTGTTTCTAACTCTGTGCTGAAGTCATCCATGTCATTTAGCGCATCACCTGTCTTTGTGACCAAGGGTGAAGATGAACCTGTGGAAGAAGTAGCATCTTCAACCAACTTGTTAGTTAGATGTTTCAACCCGCCCTTCTGTTGCATTCTCCATGCTTCCGCAGCTGACCAATCACCCATGGGCATCCCGGCTTTTTCAAGCTGTTGAACCCGGACATTAGTAATGCCCCAACGGTCAGCAAATTCCTGATGGGTTGGCATCAGTCATTGTCCCCAATCGTTTTTCCACAATGGGGACAGGTGAATGGGGGACGCTCAGGTTCAAATTCTATTTCACCCGCATCAATAGCATCTGTGTTGGACTGAAGGAAGTCTGTCATTTCTTCCGCAGTAAATCCGGCATCAGCCAACATTTCAGGGTCAGTCTCTCCAAGGGCTAGCAACTCTGCTTCTAGCGCAGCTGCATCCCATGTGCCTAGGTCTGACATTCTGTTATCAGCTAAACAGTAAGCCTTTGCCTGTTCTTCATTCAGGTCATCAATCACAATGCAAGGCACAGACTCCAAGTTTAACTTGGTAGCTGCTAGCAACCGTCCATGCCCGGCTATCACCGTTCCATCTGTCTGCGCTAGAATAGGATTATTGAAACCAAATCTAGAAATGGAATTAGCCAACCGATTTATTTGTTCAGGCGGGTGCAACTTTGCATTTCCTTCATAACTTTTAAGCCATGTCACCGGGACAAGGTTAACGGTTAGATTTCTGATGGGGTTGGTTGGTGGGGAATTGTCCGGGTTTTTCATAAGTTTTTTTGCAAGTTGTGGTTTTCAAACCTTTTATCTTACAAATTCCAACTAGGTCGCAAAAAGCGCCTCGCATGGGGATGGGGGGGTAAAAGATTCCTTATGCCCCCTTTTGGGCGTTTAATTGACCCTATGTGTGTTTCTATACACAATAGATGCCAAAAACATGCTTCTAAATCTGCATAATGACTTTTCATCTTTATCAAGGGGTTGTGATAGTTAACTAAGCTTTGCTTTGCCTATGGAATAAACAGGCTTTCTTTTGAATTTAGATTTCTTTTTAGATTTAATGGAGGGTGGGCCACGCTTGGTAGGCTTAGGGTAGCTGCACCCTGCCTTGCCCATGGTAGTCAGATGGGTGGGTTGGGTGGAGTGAACCACCATGCGATAAGTAGGGGGAAGGTCTAGTGCTGTGATTACTCGCCTAAGTCTTTTGCTTACTGCCTGCCGGGTGCATCCATAAGCCTTGGCTAGACTGCCTACGGTCATGCCGGGGAAGCCTAGCGCAACAGCTACCACTTCACCATGTAGGCGGGTTGATGGGTCTGATGCTACTTCATAGACCTTTAGCACCTTCCTTAGCACTTCCATCAGGACTATCAGATGGATGTGGTTGGGCTTAGAATTATTTTGGGCATTAGGTTCAATGGGTTCAGGGTCATAATGGCAAAGGGCTTTACCAAACAGATTGGTCTGTGGCTGTCCGGCTGAACCATCTGTGAAATAATCCCAATCATCCGGGTTAGTTGCATTCTTAGTCTGTGGCCTGATTTCATCTGTTAGGTTTCTAGGGTCAGGCTTACCACCCAACATCTTCAGCTGCTCAGGTGTCAGGCTGTTATAGAATCCCTTATAGGCTTTAGCTAATGGGGGTGGGGTAATAGGAATGTAGGAAGCAAATTTGCCATCCCCTATTTTTTGTCCACCCCTACGGTTCAAGTCTTGTTCAGCCATGTTGGTAAGGGGTTAGGTTTAGAACAGATAAGGGTGATGCTGTTGAAGTTAATGCTAATGGTTTGTTGGATAGAATCTGTTTCAGTCCATTCATTGCTTTCTTTGTCTGCTTTCATTTGGCGCATTATTGGTAGCACTAATGATAAATGGTCTATGTCTATTCCTAGTGAGTAAGCACAGGCTTTCAATGTGTCGCTGTGGGTCATTGGCTGTTGCGGGCATCCCACCATGAAAGTGTTTGCGGTTGGTGTGACCGGGCAGCTGCTTCTGCTAACAAATCACCTGCTGTTCTTAGCCGGGTGACTTCAGCAGCTAAGGCATCAGCTGTGGCTAGGGCTTGCAGATAACCAATCTCATAATCCATCTGCGGTTCAAAGGGTAGTTTCTTAATCCGTTTAGCCCTGATAGGTTGTTTGCTCATTTGCGTAGATTAGAAAGGTTTAACATACGCAGATTTGCGTAGATTGTTTTGTGGTCGCTCACGACTGCACCCCCTTGGTTTCTTCCTCCCACTTCTTCATGTCCATGCAATGTGATTCATGTGGGCATTCCTCATAAACAAGTGAATAGAGCGCATCCCCGGCATCAGTTAACCTTTCAAGCTTTTGGGCATAGGCATTCAGCAACAGGGCATCAGCAGCTGATGAAACCACTACATCCCCATCACCAATCTTCACTTTGAATTGGCCTGACTCAAACCGTTGCAGCTTGATTGCTAGGTTCAATGCTAGGTCAAAGCTGTTTTGCCGGATGTTTTCTAAATACTTAATGCTTTGTTTAGCGTGGGCTAATTCAACCGTCAGATAAGCAATTTGGTCAGCAGCTAATTGTTTTAAGTCATCCATGTTATTTGGATTTTGGCAGACCATAAGCTTTGGCAATCTTAGGATTAAGTTTGTAATGTGGAACAGGTCTAATGGTCATGCCTGCTTTGATTGTGAAAAAGGCAACATCACACATCCCCTTATCCTGCCATCCCCTAAAGATGTTTCGGGCATTCCTAGCAGTCATGTTCATGTGCTTTCCCATCCATTCAGATGTTATCCAACCATCCGGGGCAGCTTCAATCAAGCCAAGGTCTGCTTTTAGTTTGTTCACATTTTTCATGATTTGCCTGCGCTTATTGGCAAGGTGTTCATCTAGGTGGTTTGTTTTCATAATCATTTCAAAGGTTCATAATTAGTAACAGTGTTATAAACTCCATCTTCAGGGATTGCTTCAAAGACCCGCCATTGATTTATTTTCTTATTCCAATAGCCATAGACCCAACCGTTGCCCCATGTAAGAACAGCACTATGGTTCTTTGCGTATTCCATCAAGTCAATGTCCCCAATGCACCCGGCTGAAATGCCAACACACCCATCTTCTTTGGTGACATTTTCCCGGTGATTCCTGTGAAGGTGTCCCATTATAAGGCATTCACAGTTGTATTCCTTTGCAGAATCCCGGACAGCAGCTTGACCTGACTTAGCACCATGAATGAATGTGATAGGGCCAAGCTTCCACTTCCCATGTTTCTTATTGTAAGGAAGCAAATGCTTGCACCCAACCTTCTTTAGCATGGCAACTAAGCTCTTTTTGAAGTCAGCTGCATAATCACTTTCAGCCCCTAGGCGTTCTTCCTCTGTGATTAGGATTCTATCATCATGGTTGCCTAGCAAAAGGACTGTGGGCTTTGTGCGCCAAAGAAATTCTAAACCCGCAGCTTTATCCTGAGCTAGTGATGATTCCCGGTCACCTTTGCTAGCACCCTTGCGCCAATTCTTTGCATCAAAACAATCACCTAAGTGAATCCTGTGCTTGAATGGTCTGCCCATGAATCCTTTTTTGATGTGTTTAACTAAGGCATCTGCTGTGGGTTGGTGGACAATGTCCCCATGATTATCCCCAAAGGCTATAAAGGTTTCTATGTGGTCTTTCATGTTATAAAGACTTTTTAAGTGTAGCCTTAGCCTTTTGCCTGCTAGGACGGTTGGTGGCCTTGTGGGGCTTTGTAGGGGGTGGCATTGGCTTCCTGTTGGAAGGTTCTTTAACCTTATGTTTAGCCATCCATTCAGCCTGCATCTTTTCAATGGAGCTAATAAACATGGAATCATTCTTACACAGGTTGCATTCTGAATAAGCCACCCACTTTTGATTGGTGGTAATCCATGCACCGGGTGGAGGTGCTTTATCAGGTGGGCATAGTTGAACACTTGGCTTTGTTTCTAGGCTGTAAGCCATAACCAAAAACTGCTTCCCATTGTGGTTAACAGTCTGCCGGATAAATGGCATCCCTGCCCTAAGCGCAGCTTCTCTAAGAATAGGATTAAGCATGGGGTTGGCGCTCAAAGGTAGCACCTAAGAAACTGTAAGCTTCAGCCCATTGGTCACCTAGCGATTGAACAGCCTTAGCAGGAACAGAACCATCAGTTGTCTTAATGCTCACTTCACCGGGTTTAATTGTCATAGACCATAGGTTGCTTCCATCTTCCCATTTAATGATTTGGGTGTGAAGGGGTTTAGGGTCAGGCTGATTCATTAGTTTAATTCCTCAATGATGCCTAGTTTTACAGCTATGCCTGCTGTCAGGTCTAAATCACATTTAAGGTAAGCAGCTGCCACTTCAGGCGTTTCCTTCAGCACATTGCCAAAGTCAGCACCATTGCCATTCTTACCGTTGAAGCCCAATGCCCGGCTTACATGGTCTAGGTTGCTAATCACATCAGTTGGCTTCCGTCCCAATAACCAAACTGTGCGGGTGTCAGCAAACTTTTCTGAGAAGAACACCCGGTTGCCTTTGTAGTTATAAACCGTGGCAGGAATTATGATGTTAAGAATGCGGGAACGGTTAACTAACCAAGGTAGGTCAAAGTCAAAGATGTTATGTCCAACCCAAATGGTTCTGTGTGCGCTGTAAGCCTTGCGCCAATGTGACCAAAACAATTCAAGGGCTACCACTTCCCATTCAGGCGTTCCATCATCCATGAATGACATTTCAACCGCCTTACCGTTTTGGATTACTAACAAACCAATAGCAGCTAACTTCCCGGTGACCGGGGACAGGGCAGCTTTGTTCAAATAGTCTGCTTCATGCTTTGCTTTGGCTTGGTCAACCTTAGCTGCAATCAACGCAGGGTCTTTGATGTTTCCAACCTTAACATCAGTTGCATCAAAGGCAGGCATTGAAGATTTCAACAGCTCCACGGCTTGTGGTTGGGTTTCAATGTCAAAGACAACATAGCGGTCTTGGATTCCTTCAACCGTTAAGGCTTCATCAATGTCTAAGTGAAATGGCTTTTTCATGTGTGTGTTATGTTTTGGTGTGAATTAGAATGGCACATTGTCACCATCATCATCTTGTGATGCGGTCACAGGTGCTGGCAACGGTTCATCTGAACCTTTGATTTTGTCCAAAGCAGCTCGCAAGGTCAGGTTGTCTTGGCTCATCTTTCCCTTGTAAGGTTCAGGTGTCCATTCATCACGGTACCATGACAAAGACTTTTCAGAAAGGTCACGCAAGGCTGTGCCTTTGTTTTTTCCAAAGTGAACCACAACTGACCATGGGTCACCCGTTGCGCTCATTGAAGCAGGTGGTGGGGTTTCTTTCCACTTAACCTTTGATGTGTCTAAGACCTGTTCAATAGACTTCACCGGGCTGACTTCATCTTTAGGTTCTTCTGATTGTGGTGCATAGGTTGTGACCGTTTGCCCGGTGGGTAATGCCCATGATGGCAAGGTTGGTGGATTCCACTTAAACCATGTTCCATCTTTGGTTTTGCCTGTGTATTGACCCTGTGCGGAAATTTCAGCCCATGTTTCAGGCAAATTATAAAGATACCTGCCAATCCCTAGGTTTACCACGGCCCTTTTCATTGCCCCGGAAGCAGCTGATTTGAATTGGTCAATGTCACCGTTGGCTTCAACAGCGCATGACCCTGTGACGGTTCGTGGGTTCTCACCTGCAATGGTGATTTCAACTGTGCAAACAGCTGCGTTTCCAATGCTAGTGAATGATTCATGCTGATTCCATGATTCACCAAAGACTTCATCAAGGCGTTCCATAGCTGCCCGGTTGTCAATGTAGGCAAGGCATTTGCCCCAAATTGTCCCGTCAGACTTTTTGCCACATGATTGCAACCGCCATTCAATGCGGTCAGAACCAAATGGGTTGCGAAGGGCTAGCAATGTTTCAGTTGTTTTCATGATAAGTGTTTAGGAATTGTTTTGTTGGTTCACAGACTTCAAAGAATTCTAACAGGGCTAAGGCTTTCACAATGCGTTCAGCAAAGGCCCGGTTAGCTGAATAAGCTTCATCTTTAGATTTAGTTTTAAGCTCAATGCCACAGGAATAAATTGTCACGCTAGTCCAAGTGTTTATTTCTTTAGATTCAATAGATACCCAACTGCATCTTTCACCATTTTTAGTAATGGCTTGGTCACAGATTTCTAACTGATGGCTTAATGGATTAGGCATTTTGTTTGGCTTTTATTTTATCTTCTTTGGCTTTTTTCTTAGCATCAATCTTGTCCTGCGTTGCTTGGCTAACACGGTTCTGAATTCGGCCACGAATCAGGTTTGTGTGATAGTTATTCAGAACATCACATTCTGCTTCAGTTATTTCATCTTCAGGTTTTAGCTTTAACAATTCAGCTGCGGTTCTAGGTTTCATGTTGTGTGTTGGTTCAAGTCAAATGCTTCCTGTTTGTTCGGAAATGGCAACGGTTATTTTATAGGAATTTGCCAAACCTTCTTCTGCGGAAATTGTGCCTGCTAGGTTTGCTTCAGCCTGAATCTTTACTGTGTGCGCTAGCATCCACAAGTTGTGGCGCAACCACCTGTTTTCGATTTCAAGGGCTTCTGTCCGGCTAACGGTTTGTTCACTTTGGTTAATCATAAAGTTGCAGGAAGGTTGCCTAGCTTACTCAAAAGCCTTTGCAGACCTTTGCGTTTTGATTCGGGTGCTTTGGCAGCTGTAAACCCAATGCGTTTAGCCCCGGCAAAGCCCATAGACCATGCAAGCCATAGCCTTTCAGGTGTAGGCTGAAGCCCTAAAGCCTTTATTCTGCGCTCCAAAGTCTCCAAATAGGTCAGGGCATAGCCCCGGCTAATCACAGGACATAGACTTCCACCTATCCAGCTTGCCCTAGGAAGCCCTTTAGCCTGCCTTACAGAGTCTGCATCCAACCAAGCCCCTAAATGCTGTTGGTAAGCACCCCTTGCCTGCGGTTGCCCAAAGCTGTAATCACCTAGGGCTTGGTTATCATTTCTTGATTCAGCCCATGCTAGGGAATCTAGGAACGCATCTGTTGGGGTTGCGTTCAATCGTCCCCATGAACCAAAGACGAACAGCAAAGCCAATGTGCCTTGCGCCAATTCTTTAATCAGGGTGTCTAGGAAATGTTGCCTAACCAATCTGATGTGTTTGCACCGGGTCTTGTCCACACCACCTAACACCGGGTTAGACCTTAGCATTGGTTCATGTCTGCAAGTGAAGTCATTGCAACTGCATCTTCCGTTGACCCCATAAGCATTCAATTCAACCATGTGTGATTCACCCGGATTGGATGATGAAGGCACAAGCCACCGTAGTGGGCCATCATGAGAAGTTGGAACAGGTCTAGGCTTAGGGAACATCATAACAGCTTCCCCCATTGTTCAGCCATTGCTTCAGCAACACCATGAAATGTGTTAGATGATTGCTTTGCATTTTTACTAATTCCAACTGAATAGGACTGCCCACGCTTTTTGCCACCTGTGTTTGATGGCAGAAATGGTGTGTAGTTATCTATGACATTTGTTGGAACAAGAATTGGAAGGTTCTTTAACCACAAAAGTGTTCTTTTGGAATAGGGATGACCAAATTGAAATGGCTGAATCACTTGTGTGTGTGGTGGAAGGTTGAAGATTTTTAATGGGGTAGGATTTTCAACAGCTATCCTTTCACACTTAGCATCCATCATGGCCTGCCAAAACTCTTTTCCGGCTAAACCTTGTTTCATTCTTTCTTCATTAAGTTTGCCACCTTTGTAAAGCCACCTTGCGCCTGCCTTTGAAAGATAGGTGCATGGAGGGTGGGCAATTATCAAATCCCAACCATCATTTATAATGTCCATCACATCACCAATGTAGTGATTGCCCGGTGTGTCAGAATCCTGAAGGTCACAGCTCATGGCATAATGTCCATGTCTTGTGAACGCATCCCTGACTGCTCCTGAACATTCGCAAGCAATTAAGATTCTAGCCATTAGATTAACCACCCGTTATCCCGGGCAAAGTTTGGATGTTGATGAATGTAGTTGTGGCAGTCCCGGCACACAGAAGCCCAATGGATTACTTCATTAAGCATTTCCTGAACCCTGCCTGCCTTGTGGTGAATGTCTGTTGCCTTAGCCTTGTGGCACATTTCACAGACAGGGTTGGCAGTCATGTATTCTTTGCGCAGCTTTGAATAAGCTGATAACTGCCTGCCTCTTTTCTTACTTACCTTTTTTAATGGTGTTCTTTTCATGTTGGTGTTGTTCAGAAGATTGCTACCCGCCTAAAGAATTCCCTAATCCTTGCAACCAAAGCAGCTGCCAAGTTAGGTTCAATAGCTGCAAATTTAGATTCAAGTAAGTCACCTGTTAGATTGGTTGTTATAATTGTTGGTCTGCGGTCTGCGGTTCTTTCATCAATGATGGCGAATAGGTCAACTGCTAGGCGCTCAGTTAATCTTTCCTTTCCAAAGTCATCAATGATTAAAAACGGAACAGAAACCAATTTGTCCAATGCATCTGAATGGCGTTTGTCCCTGAATGATTGTTCAATGGTGGCTTCAAACTTTCGCATGGTCAGGAATGTGCAAGGCAAACCCATGTGTTCAGAATACTTCTTTGCCAACATGAATGCTGTTCTAGTTTTACCTACCCTTGTTGCACCAAACAGAACCCATGATTCCCGGATTGATGGGTTATAATCTTCAATGACCTTCCTTAGCTTCTCATCCAACTGTGCTAGGTCTGTTTCCCTGATTACCTCAGGGAATGCACCAATGGTTGATTCAATGGCCTTGGCTTTGTCTGCAATGCGTTTGTCAGCTGCTTCCTTAGCCCTTTCTTTTTTATCCCTTTCTGAAGCTTTGCATGGCAGGCATTGTTCAAGCCCTTCAGCTAAGAACCCACCACATCCGGGGCATCGTTCAGAAGCCATTGGAATAATCCCCCTTTTCTAATTTAACTTTATTCCTTCTTACCCTTCCAAGGGGATTAAGGGGTTTATGATTATCAAGTTTACTATTGGTGGCAATCTGTTGCCTACCCCCATGGCAATCCATTGCCACACCTACCTGTGCTTTTGCTAGGGCATTTGAAGTCACCGTTTGAATAATCCTTTCAGACATTTTCCATGATACCTTAGATGCCTTTTTAGTCCGGGTGACATAACCAAATTCTTCTAGTTTGCTGATTAGGTTTCTGACCTGCCGGGGCTTCACACCTATGGCTTGCGCAAGGTAGCGGTTGGATGCGTAGCATCCTGCCTCAGTTTTAGCCAACCCATCAAGCAAGCCAAACAAGATTCTGATGGATGCGTTCAGGCGTTTATCTTCTAGGATTTGCCTAGGGACAAAGATGCCTGTGAAAAGGTCTGCTTTAGTTGTCGTTGTCATGTGTTGTGTTATTTAGCTTTGCCCCGGCTAATCATCTTTTCAATGACCGGGCAACCGTGGGTTATTGCCATCTTGATGATGATGGTTCTGTTAACCCCTAACCTAGTTGCCATAGCATCTAAGTCTTGGATTAACCCGGTTGGAATCCGAATGGAAACAACAGGTGTGAATTTATGTTTAGGTTTAGTTATCATGAGAAATAGAAATTAGGGTGTAAGCTTCAGGGCCATGTGACTTTAACAAGGTCAAGTTGCTAACCTGTGAATCATCTTTGAAACAACCAACCTTGGTCAGTCCATCCAACACAGTCTTAGCCATGTTGTCTAGGTCAGGTCTTGTGACTTTTGGAAACTTGGTTAGCTGCTTTGCTTTGGTGGTGGCTTTGTTATGTGCAAAGTTAAATTCAATAATCAGTTTAACTGCGCCATCAAACAAAGGTGAATCAGTTATGCCAATCTGATGCTGTGCCATCTTCAATTCTAGCTGTCTGTGGAAGTCTAAGGTTTCCTTAGATGGCTTGGCTTTCACAATCCGACAAAACTTGCCAATCCGGTAAGCCCTTAGACTGCTTTGATGGGTCTGTGTTGGCGGGTCGCCCATGATGGTTAGCTGAATCATTTGAACATGGGTGCAAACCTACCAAACAGGATGGTGGCTTGTGTGTCTAGTGGCAGGTGTTGATGCCATAGGTCAATGTCCCCTTCTGAGGGTGGCAGGTAATCAACAACCCTGCCTGTGGTGCTGTCTAACCACAAATCAAAGTAGCGACAGCGCAACCAATCCTGCTTCAGCTGTTGTTCAGGGTAATCAAACACAGGCTTGATGCGGGCAGTTTCCGTTTCAGGCAGGTCAGCCAATAGGGTTTCAACCCAACGACAGACTAGGATGGAATCAGCTAGGCGTTCGGTCATCTTTCGGTTCATGTAGAACCTGACCAATTCAGATGTTAGGTTGGCTTGCATAATCATTTGGCTAGTTTGATGCCTAGGAGAATCACACAGATAATGATAGCAGGCATCAGGTAATCCCCAATGAATTCATTAACCTGTTTGTCTGTCCATGTGTCTTTGTAAATGTCCGGCTTTGTGGTGTGGCTTTTCATGTTAGTTTAGAAGTTAAGAATGTAGGAATCAAAAGGGCCAAGGTTTCTAATCTTAGCTGCGGTCTGCAAGTCTAGGCAGATGGCTTTGATAATGTCTGAATCCTTATCAGGCATTTGGGTGCTAAAATCATCTAGTTGGGCTTCAATGAAGTGTGGCAAATGTTCCATTGGTGCTAATTCAAAAGTGTGTGAACAGGTGCTTTCACCGTTCACAAACACTTCAATGGTTCTATGTTCATGCTCAAAGGCATTGCTGATGCCAACCGTTTCATTGGATGAAACAAGTTTGCTAGCCATGCCTGCGTCAATGCTGATGATGTAGTTTAGTTTAGTCATGTTGGTTAGGAAATGTTTTTGCGGTTCGCATTAGCTACCCGGATGGTTCTATTCCATAGCAGGTCTAACTTTATTTGCAGGTGGGCAGGGATGGGTTGATGTTCCCTTAGATAGATTGATGCAATGGCTATAAAATTCATTTCTTCATTTGATGTCCGCAGGTCAGCTGCCAACAGTTTGCGCATTAGGGTTAATGATGTGTGGTTGTGCATGGTGTTAAGCTTTAAGCCAAGCAAAGGCTGTTGCCCGGCTAACGCAGTAGTCACAGCAACCTAGTTGGTTCATGTCTGCATCAAGGGTTTGCATTGTCCATGACCGGATGTGGTGGTCGTACCACAATGCCTTAGTCTTAGTTTTGTTATGGTAGGTTTTCATTTAGGCTATTGGCTTTTTAGATGCCATAATTTTTTTTTGCATTGCCTTGATTTCTTTTCTGCAACGCATCAAAGCCTTTTTATCTTTTTCAGTAAGGCTTCCTGCAATGGAGCGTTCAACATAACCAATGGCGTTTTGCTCAATGCTTTTGGCATAGGCATAATTCCCATGCGCTGTGCTAAAACATTTCTGTTCATCTTTTGTAAGGTCATAACTGCCAAAACGAAAAGTCTTAGCGTGGGTTGACCAAAGCATAACTTTAACATGGGCTTGCTCAATTAGTGCTTTAGATGCTGTTAGGCAGGCTTGTGCTTCATCTGTGTCGGTTATGGTCATGGTGTTGTGTGTTGGGTGAAAGGGTAGCTGCCCATCTAGATTCTTTATGTTATTTTTATTGGTGAAAAGTAATCTGATGAGCAGCTAAAGATTTCAAAACTTTGAAAGGTTTTTGTTTATGTAATCTAAACCTAAGGATTTCTGAATTCCATAAGCGCCACGGTTGTGGGCCATGTTTTTTGTCAGGTGAGAAATGAAGATGGCAACTGCCTCAATTCCATGTGAAGAACACAACGCATCTAAAGCAGACTTCATGCTTACCGGGGTTTTGGTGTCACCCTTAAAGTGATTGTGCGCTTGGTAAGGTGTCATTGTTGCTAAGGCTAACAATGCTTCTTCAGTTGTGCAGACCCTGTGTTTGTTTATGTTTAGTTTCATGTGTGTGGTGAAAATTTATTAGGCTAAAGTTTTGCAAACCATCTTAATTGCACAGCGCACATTCTTTGCAGCTGCTTTTCCTTCAGGTGTTGAAATGTAATCTTTGGTTGCATCCAAATAAATCTGTAATCTTTCCAACACATCTTCTAAGTGTTGTTCAATCGTTTCAATACCCGCTTCTTCAATAAAGTTTGATTCAAGACCATCTTCTACTGACTGAAGAAGTTGAGGCATCACAGCTGCTGGAATCTTTCCGGCTTTAGATTCAATGTGCTGAATAACAAAAGTGCTGTTGGTTGTTAAGGTCATGTGGTTGTTCTTAGTTTATGTCATACATTGTCAGACAGGTCAAGCCCTGAAATAAAACCATAGAATTAGTTGATGCCTAATAAATCAAACACTTTGCTTTGTGATGCGTTGTGTTTTTTGAACAGGTTGAACAATAAAGGTTCTGTTTCAGTTGTAATGCCATTGGCATAGGAGTTTTTAGAGCAATGCCATGTGGTTTTGTCACCCTTGAACCGGACGGTTAATGCAAGGTCAGCATCTGTGACCGAAAGACCCACGGTCTTAGCAACAGCAGTTAACTGCTTTTCGCTAATTGAACCATAGTCCCAAAGCAAAGCACACAGGACTGAGGCAACAAACTTGGAAGGGCGGTTGTTGGCGTAGCTGAAGTGGGCAACCATGGCATTAGCAACAGGGCTAGCTGTGATAATCTCCCACCGGGCATTGCCTGCATCCCGGTCAGCCTTATTCTTAGCAACTTGTTCAGCATTTGTTAGCCTGCGCTTGGCTTCAGCTGCTTTGGTGGCTTCCACATCAACTTCACCATCACGCTTAAAGGAAATCATGGATGTGCCTAGGATGTGGCTAGCGCAAGTTGTGCCGTAATTTTTACCATCAATGCGAACAATGTTCTTAATGCTCATGCCACAGCAGGAACAGGTGGCGTGGATTTCGTTTTGATTCATAGATGTGGTTTACTCCATCAACTGTGTGACATTGTCCCACATTGTCAACACCTAGCCATCCGGGGCTAAACCCTGCGTTAATAAGCCTTTCAGGTATTAACACCAAAGCCCCTAGGCATTACCCAAAACACCCTCATTTAACCCCCTTGGCTTGGCTTCAGGCAGGCTTTGACCTGCCTAATGGGTATCTTTACCCCCTAGACTTCCAAACCCGCCAAAACAGCCCAATGGCGATAATAGCGCAGGCAACGAACAGAACAAGGGATTCTGTGTGTGCAGCTGTTAAACCCTTAGTGGCTTCAGCCAAGGCATCTTGGTCTTTAGCAGAGTCAGCCGAAATGCCCCGGTCAGAAATAACCAAGGCAAGTGATTCCCCATTTGATAGGGTGTTCAAAACTGAAAGGGTGTGGTGGTTAACCCGGTAAGCACACCAACTTGAAATTAAAAGCAGACCGCCTAAAGAAATTGTCAAAGGCTCTAATCCTTTTTCAACAATCACCTTTGGCTTCTTCCGTTTCATTTATTCTTCTTAGTCTTAGGCTTTTTCTTTTCAGCCTGTGCTAATTTTTCTTCACCCTTAGCCACAATCATTCTGTGCGCTAGGTTGAAAAGCTCCGGACTAGAATAACCCGCAAGCCCTACACAGGCATAACGCAAGTTTTCAGAATGGATAAAGTCTGTGATGGCTAGCCCCACCAAAACAGAACCAATCCCGGCAGCTGCGCATTGTCCTAGAACAAATCCCCATGACACCTTCTTTTGTGCTAGGGTAATCCGGGCAACCATTGATGCGATACCTAGGGGAAGAAACTTTAGCACATCTTCCATCAGTTTAGAACCGTTGCCACCCATCACTTCTTTGGCAGCTGATTGAAAGTTAGGGTCATTAGCTGCGGCCTTAGCCAACTTAGCAAAGTCAGGGTCAATAGGTTGTGCGCTCATTGTTCAACCTTTCTGTAATTGTCAGACCAAAGGATAGATGAAACTAACTTAGCTGCCCGGATAACTGACTTTTCACCCATGCTAGGAAAGGCACAATGCAGGGCTTCATGGGTCAGGATGCACAGGCGGTTTTTACCCTTTAATCTGTGGTCTAATTCAATCAAGGGGTTGGCATCATCCCAATTCCAAACCTGCCCATGAACCTTAGACTTACCTAAATTGCGTTCAACAATCTTAGGCTTCTTTTGTTTTCTCATCTGTGGGTTTCTTTAGCATGGAGTCTAAAGAACATTTAGGGGTTTTAAGTTTCTTCCAAACTAACCAACAGATTTCTAATAGGACTAGGGCAGACCCGGCAGCTGCGACAGGCAGGAACAGGCTTGAATCTAAGAACCAAGGCAGGGATGCGACACAAGCCCCTAGCCCAATCACCACTAGGGCATTCATGCGGTTCAAACCAAACAGCATTCCAAGTGTTCCTAGGGTCATCAATCCTGCGCCAACTAAAGACAGCATGGTTGTCTGCTTCTCTTTCCGGGCAGCTGCTAATTCAATTTCTTTGGCTTCAAGGGCTAGCCGGGCTTTCTCTTTCTCTGCCTCTACATTACCCCACAGCGAATCTAGTTGGCGTTGGTGAGCATCAGCAACTTGTTGGGCTTTAGCATAAGCTTTAGGGTCAGCCTTAGTTGCTCTGTCTTTAGCAAAGGTTAAGTCTGCTAGCGCAGGTTTAGGAAGGTAGGTGGAAGCCACAGACAATTCAGCTTCTACCACAGCAGGCAGACCCTTTGCATTAGCATCCCTAGCCACTTCAATAGAAGCAGCTGCCCTAGACATGACTAAGTCATTCTTATCTGCATAGGCATCAACCACCTTACCACCCTTAGTGGTCACTTCTGCTTCAGGCTTAGGAGACTTCCAAAGGAAGCATCCGGACAGAAACAAAGTAGATGCTAGCAGGACTGACCGCATGGCTTACTTGCGGATTTCCTGAACAATGGATTTGGCTTTAGCAACTTTGGAGCTGCTTGCATTCTTA
>Ga0209297_1000313_pt1 | contig 32649 bp, 38 predicted proteins | sample S_130805_MF_Meta_FD_187322 | JGI IMG/M metagenome (GOLD analysis project Ga0209297, IMG submission 187322) | Freshwater microbial communities from Lake Simoncouche, Canada to study carbon cycling - S_130805_MF_MetaG (SPAdes) (version 2) | ecosystem: Environmental > Aquatic > Freshwater > Lake ...
CATCCCCGACCTGATCAGCATGGATGCGGGCCAAGGGGTCACCTTGGTGGAGGTGAAGGCTAAACGGGATTGGTGGCAAGAGCCTCACACCAACGGCCCCCTCTCCACCATCATGGAGGTGGAGCACATAGAGAAATATGCCAAGGTGGCGGAGCGATACTCCACCCGCGTGGTCTTGGTCTTTGTGGTGCGAGGGCTGCCCAAAGGCCAATGGGCCTCAAGCGGTCAAGCGGGCTGCTGGTGGTCTGATATCCAAGACCTAGTGCCGCTCATCTCCACCACCGACCCGGCTTTGACCTATCCCCTACCCAAGCGGGAGCGGGGAAACATCGGAGGCCGCCGAGTGCTCCGCATCCAAGATGGCGGGCCGCTCCGCCCCTTTGCCCCGTGGGATGAGGCCACCAAGAGCGTGGCCGTCAAGGGCTCACCAGCGTGGGAGGCATGGCAAGCGGTCACTCATCAAAGCGGGCCTCAATGCGGATCACCTTCTCATTGATCCCCTCTACCTTGCTTCGCAAGGCGCGGAACTCCTCCGGGTCGGGTTGCTCCGCAAGCTTGGCCCGGATCTCACTGAGCTCCGCCCGCAGCTCTACCCATTCGGCTCTCACGGTCTGGCCCACAAAGGAGAGGATCACCAAGAGGGCCGTGGAGGCAAAGGAGCCGATCCCCGTGAAGATCCGCCACGCTGTTGGCAGGGTGACCACCGCACGGGAGGCTACCGCTTCCAAGCTGCCCGTGACCTTGGGCTCACTCATCCGAGCCACCAGCCTTGGCCGCATCCGCATCAAGCGCCCTCTCCACCGCGGTCTTGGGCTCCACATTGCCCGCAAAGAGGCCCGCAAAGGCACCGCCAAGGCCTAGCCATAGCGTGAGGGGCACCGCTGCCACCCCGCCCGTGAGAGCCACCGCCAAGATGGGGATGGCAGCGCCAAGGATGGCACCGATCGCAAGGCCGCCATTGAGCGGACCTTTGGAGTGTGTGAGCTTGAGCATGGAGACCCCCAAGAGTGGGAAGGATACGGGAGCCCGTTTTGACCAAACGGGGCAAAAGATCAAGCCTTTGGAGCCGCCGCCGCCGCTTCCGTTGCATCCGGGTCAAACCAACCAACGGTGCGCCCCATGAGCGCCGCATCTTCCCACTTGTGGAGCTTGCCCCACACCCCATCCCCCTCACGGCTGCCCGCCTTATTTGTGTTGCCCTCCACCGTGTGGAAGCCCACCTCATCCACTGCCACCACGATCCCGCAATGGCCCTTGACCCATCCTCCCTTGCGGGCCGCGTCCGCATCCTTGGCGGTGGTCGCCCGCACCCATACCCAACCGGGCTCTACCTTGAGCCGCGCCTCCCCCTCAAGCGGGGTGGCCTTGTCACCAGCCGCAAGCCCGCGAGAGCCGCGGTGCCATGTAGTGATGGCCGATCCGCTAGTCCAAGAGGGAGGCTTGGCCACGCCCTTGGCCGTTGCCACATTCCAAGCCACAAAGGCGGCGCACCACGGGTCTCCGGGATGCAACCCCGCGGCCCGCTGGTAACTCTCCACCTTGGCCCCGCGATTGGGGCCACCCTCCTCCACTACATGGAGAGAGAGCTCCCGGAGCGCCGAGACCACCAGCCCCGCTTTGAGGCTCACTTGGCCCCCTTCTTTACATAGGCCCGCTTGACCTTGGGCAAGGCCACTACATGGGGGTCAACATCAGGGAAGGCCTCACGGGCCTCCACGCTCTCCACGGCCTCACTAGCAGGGGGCGCGGGCTCCTCCGCTACGGTGGCAGCGGGAGCCACCGCACCCCTAGCGCGGAAGGCCGCCGCCAAGCCCTCAAAGAGGCTGGCCAGCTCAGCCGCCTCCGAGGTGCTCACATCAAAATCCAAGTGAGACCCCCAAGGAGTGGCAAGGCTCACGCCCGAGGAGGTGGCCCGGAGCTTGGAGCCAATGAGCGCCTTGGCAGCGCGGGGGAAAGTTAGAAATGCCATGGGTTGCCTTGAGGGTTAGGGGAGCTCGCCCGCCGTGAGAGAAGATTCATACATGAAGAGGCCCACAATGTAGCCCGAGCCAAGATCGGTGACCGCGATCCGCATGATTTGTGGCACGCTGGTGAGGCCCGTGAGGGTGCCCGTGTGCACATCCGCCGCGCCGCTCCCTCCGAGGGTCACATCCACCCCGCTGGTGAGGCTAGAGATCTTCACATCCACCGCCTCACTGTAAAGGACGATCTCCAAGGAGCCCGCGGAGGTGCCAAGTGGGTAATAGAAGAACTCCGCCACCCGCACCTCCGAGCCCGCGGGCAAGGGTGAGATGGTGAAGAGGTTGCATACTTTCCGCCGTGAGGTGGCGAATTGGAAAGCATCGGTTTGGATGAGGTTGAGGGCGTAGCTTGCCCGGATCACATTGGGGGGCAGCCCATAGGCGGGCAAGGTGGGCAGGGTGTTAGGAACCGAGAAGCCCATGGCTAACCTCCGCCAAGGTAGAAGGAGGCCACATAGACCGCCGAGGTGAAGTCCACTTGGATGGCATAGATCGCACTTGTGGCTCCCACCCTTTGCACGGGAAAACGGAGGGTTTGCTCAATGATTGGCGGGCTCATGAGATCCATGCCAAAGCTTGCATCGGCCATGCCCCACTCATCCGCGCCAAGGTTGACCCCATTGATGGCCAGCGTGCAAAACCCCCTTTGCTCAAATGAGTTGCGAGGCCGCATCAAGGGGATCGCAAGGATGCCAAGATCAAAGCTCAAAAGAGGATTGAAGTTGGGGCCGGGCAAGACCTCCACCACTGAGATGGTGCAAGTGGGAGGGGTAAACGTGGGTTGGTAGACCAAGGCGCGGAAGCGGAGGGTGAGGTTGGCCGTGCCATTCTCATCCGATGCGTAGAACTTCAAGAGCGGCGCATCTGGCTCCACTATGCACCCCAAGAAACCCTCATCCTTGGAGGCCGAGGCCGCCACTTGAATGAGTTGGTTGCCCGCAAAGAGCCGTTGGGAGCGAGGGATGCCCCCCACCGATTGGGCTAGGTCGTGGGCATAGACCATGGGCACCTTGGAGGCCGCGTTGGCGGTCACCTTGAAGCCCACGCCAAGAAGCGAGATCCAAGAGAGCTCAAAGATATCCCCTTGCACATAGTTGGGGGCTTGTTGCACAAAGGTAGAGGTGGAGCGGAGGATCGGGGGGTTGGTCTCCACATCGGGCCAAGTGATGAGGTAGCCATCCGCATGATTGCCGCCGCCCGCCGTGGTGGTGGGGTTGACCCGCCCGATCTGGTATTGATGGAAGCCACCCGGAGCGATCGGCTGCCCATCATCCACATTGGAGCTGGTGAGCACCAAGGCCCAAAATTGCCGCCCCGCGTTGGCCGCCACATTGAGGGTGCCATTGCGCACCGCCACTTGGTTGCCAATGGCCGTGAAGCAATCGAAGTCTCCAAGGCTCTCTTCCGCCATTGAGCTCTTGTATAGCACTTGAAACTCTTGGGGGCCGCTTTGCGGGGTGGGTAGGGCTAGGGTCATGGAGACCACCGCCGTGCCCCCGGTGATCTCCTCCACCACCGATGCTCCCGTGGCGGGGTGGGAGATCATGAGATACCCCGTGAGAGTGGGGTGATGGTCAAAGTTGAGGGCAAAGGTGCAAGCCGTAGCTTTGCGCCCGCAATTGAAGACCACGGTGGTGCCCGCAAAGGATAGCAGGGAGGCCCACTTGGGCGGATGCTGGTAGCTCCATGCGGCGGCAAAGCCCGGGGCCAGCTCAGCCGCGTAGGCGTTCACATTGTCAGTGAGCCCCTTGAGCAAGAAGGCGCTCCAAGGCTCATCCGCCGCGGCCCTATCCTCGTCTAGCTTGCTCCATGCCATTAGGTCACCCACGGGAAGGCCAAGGCCGCATCACCAGACACCGTGCCATCGGAGGCCGCTTGCAAGGCATCCCACCCTTGGGGGAAGTTGGCCAAGGTGATCACATAGCCCGGGAGGATGGTGGTGCCAAGGAAAGGCGCTCCGGGGAAGCGGAGCTCATTGGTTGCCACAATGGGCGTGGCCAAGTCAGCACCGCCGCCCACCTCGGTGCCATTGGCATCAAGGAGCACCACGGCCACTGAATCAGTGCCCGCCAAAATCGCGGTCTGGCCAAAGGCCGCCACATCGGAGGTGGGAGCCCCGCCCGTGGCCGAAGAGCCGCGGGTGAACCAAACGGGCTCCACCTCCACATCGTTGCCCGTGACCACCCCCGTGCAACGGGCCGAGGCTCCAATGAGGGGCACCTTGGAGGCGCTGGCCCCCACATAGCCAAAGAGGAGAAGGGAATACTCAGTGGAGGGGGTCTTCCATGAGCGGGCCGCCTTGAGCACGATCCCCGTGGCCAGCGTCACCCCCATCTCACCCGTGGCGCTTGGGAGGTAGGCCGTGGAGAAGGCCACGGTCTCACCCACCACCAGATCGCTCACCGCATCCCGGTAGGTGACCACCACCTTGGCAGCGGGTTGGGAGTATCGCACGATCGCTTGGTTGGCATTGGCAAACCATGAACTGCCAAGGATGAAGTTGTTGACCGTTTCAGCGCCCTCGGGCGAAGCGGTGAAACTGCCCATTTGGGTGGTCTTGCCAATGCCCACCGCGCCAAGGTCAAGGTTGCTCACGGGCCGCTTGATGGTGCTCCGGGCATCCGATCCCGAATCATTGCTCACCCGGTAGACCCCGCACTCCACCTCCACCGTTTGGAGGCAAGCGTTGCGGTCAAAGTCCAAGGAGATCGCGGGCTCCGCCAAGGCCTCATCGTCCACCACCGTGGGGATCGGGTTATTCACTGCCCATGAGCCAAAGCGGAGCTTGCCCCGGTCATAGACCATGAAGCCGCCAAGCCGCTTGAGGATGAGCCCAAGGACATCCCCCACGGTCTTGGCGTTGCCCGCATCATAGGGGAGCACGCGGAAAAGTGGAACCTCTAGGGTGCCATCAGTGGTGTTGGGGAATACATCCTCACGGCCTTGGAGCAACGCCTCAAGGGAGGCAAGATCCACCACATCGGTGGATGCCTCATCCTCAGCATAGGGCAACCAAGCGGCCTCGGTGGCCCCTCGCCATCCATAAGTGCCAAAATAATCGTCAACCGTGCCAAATAGCAGATCTAATAACATTATGTAATCGGGTGTGCTAGTTTTGCACACAAACGCGCTCTCACTCCCCGAGGTCACATTGAACAGAAAACCCCCGGGAGTGCTTTCACTAAATCCATTAGCAATGACGCCCATGCTCATAGTGAGAGGGCTGCTACCGTTGGGGGTGTAGTAACTTGAATCAAAGACTATGAGCCAACCAAGGCCACCCGTGGCAAAATCCATTGTGGCGGTTTGCCCATCTACTTGGAGTCCATTAGACCATGGGTCAGTGCTGTAAGGGATAACACACCCCCGCCCCCCATCCCGCACCTGCCACGCCCTCATTGAGGTCTTGTAGGCATCATCTGGATCCACGGGCGCGCCTTCCGTTGCCCATGTTGGCACGCCATAGACCCCGGTGTTGGTCTTGGTGACCAATCCTCCAATGCCCGCCGCCACGCCAAGAAGCAACGGATCAAAGCTAGTTGGGGAGGCTAGAAGAGTGGAATCATTGCTAATCGGAGGGCGGAAGGGGGCGTTGCGGAGGTAGCCCATGAGGCTGCCGCATTGCACGGTGATCTGATTGGATGCCCCGCGTGAGGTCTCCACCCCAACCTTGGTGATCTGCCCGCGAAAGATCACTTCCTCCTCCGATCGGCTGGTGGCCGTGACCTCCGCCGTAGAGACCACCAGCGGGAGACCCTCCACGCCCCCGGTGGATAAAAAGAGGTCATAGACCACCATGCCCACCGCCTCTTGCCCCGCAAGAATCATTGGGATCGGAGTGTTGGGGCTGCCCCAAATGCGGCGGGCGCGGATGGTGGCAGCACCCACCACCGCGGTCACCTCCCAAGCTATGGTGCCAATGCGGATGCGTTGGCCCTCAAACATGGAGGAGGTGTCACTCACTCCGATGGTCATCCCGACAAAGAGCGGGGGCACATAGGTGGTGGTCACCACGGGGGCACCGTTCACATCCTGCACGGCCACCTTGCGCCGCCCTAGCAGCGCGGAGCGGGTCTCCGCCGTGGAGATCACCGAGAAGTTGGTGGAGGGGTCGCTCCCCATGCTCTCAAAGAAGCCGATCTCCGAACTGAATTGATCCCCAAGATTGGAGACCACTCCCGCCAAGGTGGCAAAGGCGGGCAGGTAGGGAAGGGTGCCCCGTGAGGTGAAGACCATTTGGTCATTAGAGAGCAAAGAGCCCAAGCCTTGGATGCGGATGAGTATGATGCGATCGCTCATTGCACGGCCCGAAAGAAGATCCCGCTTGTGTTCCAAAGGCGGGGCTCATCCAAGGCCGTCACCATATCTATGGCCTTGCCCTGCTGAGCTACCGCGGGCATTTTGGCGCTCTGGTAGTAGCCCGGGGTGGTGCCCTCCAAGGCCGAGGCTTCACGGTAGAGGCGGAAGAGCACCCCCGTTGCCGCGGCCTCCACCATCCCTTCCAAGGTGTTGTTTGGATCCTCAAAATCCCGCCCCGCCGCCGTGGCATAGATCTGGGTGGCGGCAAAGTAGCGGGTCACATTGGCCGCATAGAAGGCGGAGCTCATGAGCTCAAGGTCAGCAATCTGCCCCCAATTGACCACATCGGTGGCCAGCCCGCTCATCTCATTGGAGCTGGCCGCCGCCCGTTGCGTGAGGTAGCGGCGCACATCCCCGGCCACCCCGTTGGGCATCCAAACCCCGCCAACATTGTATGCGGCAAGGTTCAAGATCACGGTTGAAATGGTCATTACTCGCAAGGAGTAGCCCAACCGCTCCGCCATCTCCACCGTGCCGAAGTCAATTGTGACCGGGTTGCCCGTTGCCACAATAAACACCTTGAGAGGGCCAAGAGCGGGGGCCGTGCCATTGGAGTAGGCATAGGTGGCGGAGAGAGGGTTGCCCGCGGTGATGGCCGTGTTGACCGCGGCCACAAAGTTGCCAAGAATGGAGCCCATCACCCCGCCCGCATCCACGCTGGCCACTTTGGTGATGGGGTTGCTCACGCCGAAGCCGTAGCCCGTCACATCATCCACATCATAGGGCACGCCCAAATAGGTCACCGTGACCCCCGTGAGGGTGATGGGCCATGTGACTAGGGGGAAGTTGGCCATGGTAGAGGTCTCCTAGATCAAGCCCCGCCGTTGGGCTCCCTGTTGCATCTCCGCAAAGCGGCGGGCAACACTCTCCCCATCGGCAAAGGCCGCGTCAACACGCAAGTTATAGCTAGTGTTGGTGGTGCTCCCGCCGCCCGTGTTAGCGGCCACGGGCGCCGTGGTCTTGGTCTTCTCCGATGGGGCCAGCTTGGCCGCTAGGCCATAGGCAATGGTGCCAATTGCCGAGAAGGCCGCGGCCTCACCCCAATTGCCCGCCGCCGCCGCAAGGCCGCTCTTCACCATGGCCATATCTCCAAGGCCTTGAATGATCGTAGCCGTGGCCCGTTGCGCCGCGGTCTTGCTCTTCTCCTTATCTTGGAGATCCACGGCCAGCATCTTGGCGCTATTGTTGACCGCGAGGGTGTAAAGGTCACCCTTGAGCTTGGCAAAAACCGCGGCCTCTTGTTGCGCCGTTTGCTCCGCAAGGGCGATCTTCTTGTTGGCCTCATCAACCTCAAATTGATACGCCGCCGCGCTGCGGGCAGATACGATCTCCGCATCCTCCTCCGCCCGCCGCTCCTTCTCCGCTGCTATCCGCGCCAATGAGTCGGCCTTTTGCTTCTCCATGGCCGCATTGGCATCCGCATCCGCGGCCAGCATGGCATCAAGCTTGCTCCGGGTGGTGGTGATGATGCTGGTTTGGGCCTCACCATAGGCCAGCTCACTCGCTTGGATGGCCGCCACCGATTCCGCCGTGAGTTCTTGGAGCCCATCCGAATACACCCGGGCATAGGCGATCGGATCCTCCGCACCCGCGGGCTTGGCGGGGCCAGCGGAGCCCGTGCTAGCGGGCTTGGGGGTGACAACGGGAGCATTTGCCGCCGCCGCCATCTTGGCCTCATAGGCATCAAGCTCCGCCATGCTCTTGACGATCGCGCCCGCCTCCGCTGCCCGCTCTTTGGAGAAGCCCGCCAACCGCTCCCGCGCTCGGTCATATTGGTCTTGCGCCATGCCCCCAATGGTGGCGCTCATAAAGGCTTGCTCTTGCTCTCCCGACCATGAGCTGATGCTCATCTTCTTGGCCACCGCCATGGCCGCCGCCGCCGCCTCTTGGTTGCGGATCTCCATAGCCGCCACTTGGCTCAAGGCATTGGAGTGGTCAGCCTCCGATTCCGTGGCCGCGATCGCTGCTAGCCGCTTCATGCCATCGGCCCGGGCCGCATTGTTGGTGGATTGGGTGAGCTTGTCGGTCTGGCCCGTGAGCCCCCAAATGAGAGCCGTGTATTCGACCACATTTTGCTTGGCCGCCGCCGCTTGGTCAACGCCCCGTTGCACTGCCGCGTTGTAGTCAGCGAGCCCCTTGGCCGCCGCGTTGGATGCGTCTGAGCTATCCCAAAAGGCTTGGGCTAGCAGCTTCACGGGGGTGAGGATGGTGTCAAGGAGGGTCTTCACCCCGTCAAAGATGCCTTTGAGCCGCTTGCCCATCTCCTCCATGGAGCCGCCGCCTAGCACCGCCTCCGCAAACGCTCCCTTGATGGCAAAGAGGCTCTTCTCGGTATCATCCCACACCTTCTGGCCCGCATCCCCGTAGCTCTTGAAGAGAGCCTCCGAGGAATCCAAGAAGGCCTCTACCCCCGCCTTAGCCACCCCCACCGCAATGCCCACCGCGCCGATCGCCTTGATGGCTCCGGGGCCGCCAAGCTTCTGAGCTAGGGCACCCGCGGCCTTGTCAGCATCATCCGCCACCTCCTTGAGTTGGTCGGAGAGCTTCTTGGCCTCTACCTTGACGGTGCCCGCACTCTTGCCCGCATCCTTGAAGGCACCTTGGAGCCCGGTGCTATCTCCGCCAATTGTGACAACCGTATCAGCCATGGCCCTTGCCTCCTATGCGGAGCCCTTCCGTCATGGCGGAGAGGCGCTCCATGGTCTTCCGCTTGCGCTCATCATAGGCCTTGACCCCTTCTCTCAGCTCAGCCGAAACGAACTCCGCCAAGTCAAGGGAGGCCGTGCCAACCTCCGCCAAGGCCACTGCGGGGCTACCGCGATCGATCCATCGGGCCATGCGGTGCGCCTCCCAAAACCCCGCGGGAGGGGTGGTCAGCACGGGGCAGGTGGTGGGGTTGGGTGGCATGGTCTCAAAGCCTAGGTCTTGGGTGTAGCCCTCGGTGCAACCCCGCTGGTGGCGCACCTCATCCGGGCACTCCCAACAGCGGAAGCCGTGGGAGGTGGTAAGCCGTGCATAGTCGCGCCACTCTACACGGCGGAAGTTTTTGGGTAGCCCACTTGCGCAACGGCCCCCGCTACCTTTGCGAGGTCTTCCCAATGGAGGCGGAGCACCCACTCCCGCCGCTCCGCCGTGTTGCCCTCTCCGGGGAAGGCGGGGCTCCAATCCTCTGAGTTGGTGATGCAAGCCGTGAGGAGGCCCGCGTGGGTCTCCATGAGCGCCTCAAAGCCCGCGGCCTCATCCGTATCCATGAGCGCCCGGGAGCGATTGATCGCCCCAAGGTAGCGTGCACCCTCAAGGGCGTTGGGCTCCCGCACGCAAAGGCGGGCCGTGCCCCGCTTGCTCTCCACCGTAATCCAATGCCTTTCTACAAACTCGATTGCCATGTTGCCTTCCTTCCCTTGAGTTGCCCTAGATGGGCCTAGATCGTCGCATTGAAGATAATGGTGGCCGGGCTCGGAGTGGTGGCATCGGGGATGGCACCAAACTTGAGGGTAAGCGAGCGGTGGCCATCGGTCTCTCCCACCGTGGGCCATGCGATCACTTGGGGATTGGCAAGGGAGAAGGTGATGGTGTCGCCCGTGCCCACCGTGACCACCAGCGTGAGGGCCGTGGAGGAGACCTCATTGCTTGAGGCATTAGTCCAATCGGGTTGCAAGTTATCGCCCGCCGCGCCCTCCGGGAGGTCGGCCACATCCACCTCAAGGGAGGGATAGGTGGCTAGCGTGGGGAGGCCGATGCCAAAGCCGTTGGCCTCCCTGCTATCGCCCACATCCGCCAAGGCAAAGCCCGGGTCAAAACTCCACTTGGTGAGGGCCGTGACCCCATTGAAGTAGCCCGTGAGGGTGAGGGCGCAATTGAGCGCCACGATCGGGGGTTGCGCCGCGGGATAGGTTGGGGCGGGGAGGGCCGTGGCCGTGGCATAGCTATCGGGATCGATCCACTTGCCCTTCACCGTCCAATCGATCATCACGCGCTGGCCATACTCAGCCGAGAGCTTGGGGATGCATACGCAATCAAAGGCCGCATACCGCTTGCCCGAGCTCTCCACATAGAACATGGTGAAGGGTTGCACCGCATAGGTCGGGGAGCGGGATGCGGAGCCCGCGGTGGCAAAGAGGCTCTGAGCTCCCAAGGTCACATCCGGGTCGGCAACGGTGACCGCAAATGGGGTGGCCCGCCAAAGAGCCGCAAGTTGGGTGTTGCTAAAGCCATATGTGCCGCCCGCCGTGCTAGCATCCCAAAACAGCTCGGTTTGGAAAGTGATATCCCACCCGCGTGAGCCCGTGACCGCCGCTTGACCACCGCCAAAGGGGGTCATGGTGTCAGTGCGCTCAATGATGCCCGCACCGCGGGGGCTAAACTTGGGGGTGCCCACCACGCGGATGGCATCACTGGCCACAATGGCCGAGGTGGCAATCGGGGTGCCCACGGTGGCTTGGGTCTTGAAATAAACCGCACTTGTGTTGCTTGCGATAACAGTTGAAGCCATGGATCACCTTGCGAGAGAGCGCCGTTGGAACACCTGAATGGTAGCCCGCACGGTCTGTTGAATCAAAGAAGATCCCACATCATCCACCCCCACCACAAAGTCCGATGGGGAGACCCCCGCCGCGGGTGAGGCATTGAAGATCCCGGTGGGGGTAAAGCCTACGGTGCCCACATTGCGGGCATCATAGTTGGGGAAGCCATAGACCGGGCTGGTGAGAATCATCACCACCCCCTCCACATAGGCGCGAAGGGCGGTCTCATAGACCTCCACCGTGAACTTGATGGCGGGATCTCCGGGCGCGGCCTTCACCAGCGGCTTGACCGTGGAGCCATCATAGTAGCCCCAATCTGAGGTCACCGTGATCTCAAGCTCATGCACTTGATCCATGGCACCCAAGGCATCGGTGATCTTGGCATCGGTGCGGATCACCGTGAGCCCCATGGCGGGTTGGGTCTCCGCCGTGAAGAGGGCGCGGTGGCTAGTGTAAAGGTTGCCCGCTACGGGGGCGGGAAGGCCAGGCGCACCCATGGCCTTGAGCCAATCCACATCACACACCACCGCCCAATTGGCCACCACCAGCTCCTTGGCCGTGTTGGCTACTACTTGGGGGCCGTTGGCCGATCCTGCAATCATGAGAGACCCCGCACCGCACGCGCAAGCTTGGCCCGCTCTCGGAGCTCTTGCGAGGTCACCCCTACCTTGCCCCCTTGCTTGATGGCAATCCTTTGAAGCTCATTGCGCACCGCCAACATGAAGGGCCGCCCAAAGGCTAGCAGGGGCCGCTTGGGGGTGGGCACTTGGATCACCTTGACCCCCCGCTTGGTCTTCCACTTGCGATTGTATGCACCCTGCCCAAGGTTATGGTTGCGGGCGTAGGGCACCGAGGTGCCCATGGTCGCCACATTGCCGCTCACCCTGTAAATGAACTCCTTGTGCGTGGTCAGCGCCATGGAGGGGAAGAGCCGCTCTTGGCCACCGGGCTCCGCACCCGCGCTCTTATCCCACCGCAAGAGGTGTTGCTTGGTGACCTTGGAGGCACCGAGCACCCATTTCTTCACGGGCACATAATACTTGCGCTCTTGCTTGGTGTAGTCGGGCCATGGGGTGCCCGTGGAGCGGCCTTGGGTGAGAAACATGGCGCGGCGGCTTGCGGCCCATGCCTCCGCAATCGGCCCATCCTTGCCCGCCCAAAACGGGCTCCAGTCACCAGCGCCCCGGAGGCAAGCCTCAAGGGTGGCAACGGCCTTGCCCGTCTCATCCGTCATGGTGATCTTGAAGGAGCTCACGGGGTGCTCACATCGTGTCAATGGCGGCATTGATATTGAGGCGGCTTTTGCTGTTGAGCTGCCGCGCCCTTATCTCAGCCGCATAGGTCGCATTGGAGTGGAGAATGTTGGGGCTGTTGACCCCCGTGGGCCTCTCCGCACCCATATCTTGCGGGAGCTTGCGGAGCCGCTCAATGATGCGATCGGCCTCCCCATCCCAAGCCTCCGCCGCGGTGGTATCGTTTTGGTTGCGCATCCTCATCACTTGCGCCGCAAGGCGGAGGATAATGAAGCGTTGGCAAGTGCGGTAAAGGGCGCTGGTGGTGGCCACCGCTAGGCTCTCCACATTGACCCCCATGCCGTAGAGGTAGGCGCAAAGATCCGCCGCGTGGTCAGTGACGATCTCATCGGCCTCAAGGGCCGTGGGGGCGGTCTCAGTGTCAAAGGCGATCCGCGGGAGATACCGCCCAATATCAGCCTTGACCACTCCAAAGAGGTAAACTTGCGCCATCTTGATCCTCCGCTTGAGAGACCACCGTGGGAAGGAAGGGGCACGGTGGGCTCACAAGTGGAGAGCCCCCGGAGGAGCTCCCACCTAGTCACCCGTTAGAGGGATACACCCGTGAGGCAAGCTGCCCACTTGTTGGCCGGGCCGCCGAGGACGGTGATCCCGTAGTCGCTTTCAACATGGAGGCCGATGCCGATCAGCCCCTGCCGCACATCGTAGGTGTAGATCTGGCCAAGGGCCGCGTTAGGGTCGGGGGTCATGGTCTGAACAAACCCCGCGTCCCCATAACTCTCGGCCACCTTGAAGATGGCCACACGGCCATTGGCGATCACGGGAGCGCCCACGGTGTCAGCCGTGGTGGGAAGGAACTGATTGAGCACCACCAGCTCAAGCGGGCAGATGAGCTTGGAGGCGAACCATGCCTTCAGCTGGCTCATATCCGTGGCACCCGTGCGGGCCGTGGAGGAGCCGCCCGCGTAGGCAAGAGCGTAGCCCTGTTGCGCAACCGTGTTGAACTGCAACATATCGTTGGCGGTGTTGAGGTTGCAAGTGGCAACCCAACGGCCCTCATTGAGGTCAACGCCCTGCTTGGCAAGGTCGATGAGGAGGGCGTTGATCTCATTCTGGAGAGGGGTGGCCGAGCCGCCCGCCGAGGCCGGGGTGGCGGAGAAGTTGCCATCCGCATCGAGCACCGCGCCCAAGATCTTTGCGTGGTGCTGCTTTGCTTGACCGCCAAGCTTGAAGGCCGCCCGCGCCGTGATATCTTCACCACGCGCCGCGAACTCCGCAATCTGCTGAAGGGGGAAGACTTGATAGCCCCAACGGTAGAGGTTGGAGTTGAAGGTGCCCGCCGAGATGCGCATACCGCCCGGGCTGGCCGGGGTGTCATAGCCCACGGGGGTGGTGGGGTCTTGCGGCTGGCCCGTGAGCAAGGCATCATTCTCCGCAAAGAAATGATAGAAGCCCGCACGGGTGGTCACCTTGACGATCGGCGCAAGGGTGAGGCTGTTGGTGTCCTGAGCACCGCCGCGGAAGAGGGAGATCCGCTGGAGGATTCCGGGCTTGAGTGCTCCGGTATTGATTCCAACGGGGGGCATGAAGGGCGTGGTCATGGTCGATCCTTAGTCAAGGTTGAAGTGGTGGAGTGAGGGGCGGCCCGTTACGGGGCGACCTGCTGCCGATTGGGAGTGAAGGAAAGCAAGAAGCTCTCACCAGCCGCGGCGGTGGAGAGGGCATAGCCCACGATCCAATCGTTCTTCACAAGGCTGGCATCTTCAAGGGCACCCGTGGAGGTGACCGCAACGGGCTCTCCAAAGGTGACACCCCCGCCGCCCGCCATGGCCACGATCACCGCGCCGTAGGCGTCCACGATCTCAAGGGCTCCCGCGGCAATCTGGCTCGGGTAGGTGCCCGGGGTGAGGCTATCGCATCCCACCACGATCACGCCGTAGGGGCGCACCTCTTGGGCAACATTGAGGGCAACGCTGCTCTCATCCGTGAGCGAGACAATGAAGCCCGCCTTATCGGTGAGATTGGAGCCGATTACGGCAATCTTGACGGGGGTCTTGTAGGTCAGCGATCCAAGTGCCATGTGCTTTCTCCTTGCCCCGTAGAGGGGCCGTTGGTTGAAGGGGTGGGGGTTGGGCTAGCGCCCGCCAAAGCCACGCGAATTGCGTAGCTCGGTCACGGTCTGAGGCATCTTGCCCGTCATGAGCCAAGAGGCGGCGAGCCAATGCTCAACCTTCTCCCGCTCGGCCAAGTCGGAGATCATGCCCCACTGAGCATCTTCCGTGAGATCGGCAAAGCGGCGGGGGTTGGCCAGCACCTCGGAGAGGGAGGCCGAAAGGCCGCCAACGCCCGGAGCAACCGGGGAGGTGGTGCGGGCTGGGCCAGCGGCAACGCTCATCTTGGGGGCCGTGGAGGTCACACCAAGATCGGCAATGATCGCACGGTAGGCGGTGCGATCGGAGAGGTAACTCTCCGCAAGCTTGGCCTTGGTGGCATCGGAGACCTTGCGGCCCTTGAGGTCGCTGGTGACCGCGGCAAGAGCATTGGAGCGGCGCTCCTTGAGAAGGGCTCCCTTGAGGCGGGCGATCTCACCAAGGAGAGCCTCGGGCTTCTCCTCCTCCTTCTCCTCTTCCGCTACCTTCTCCATTTCCGCCACCCGCTCAAGCTCCGCTACCGCGGCGGCCTCAATGGCCTCCGCATCCTCGGCAAGATCGGGGTTGGCCTCATGCTCCGCCTTGTGGAGCTCCGGAAACATCTGGGCAATGAGCGCCTTGATGGCCGCCTCATCCATGCCATTCTCCGCACAATAGGCCGCGCAATCTTCCATGCTCATCTTCATTGGGCTCTCCGCAAGTGATACCCCTCGCATCTCTGCTACCGGGATTTGGTTGGTCTTGATCTGGGGGATGGTGACAAGCGAGATCTCCCCGATTCCGAAAATGAAGCGGGGCTCCGCCTCGGTCTCGGTGGAGGCATAGGCGCGAATGTTTGGCGAGGTGTAGGGGATCTCACCAGCATCAAAGGCCGCCGCCCAACGCTCCGAGGTGAAGTCAAGGCCGCCATAGATCATGCGGCTCACGGGTTGCTTGATCCCAAGCTCCGCCGCCTCCGCCATGGTCAGCACTACGATCCGCCGTAGGTAGCCCGCCGCGGTGCCATCCTTGGTGTGCTCCACCGCAATGGGGGGAGCATACTCCGCAAGCCAAGCGTGAAGGCTGGCCACCACATCATCAAAGCGGAAGAGCAAGGCATCGGGGTCGGTGACCTCCGCCGCAAGATCCCAAGCCATTCCATTGGCATGGATCACGCCCTCCGGGAGAAGGCTTACCCATCGGAGGGTTGAATCATCCCCGAGGTTGACCTCATGGGTGCGGAACTTTGGGCGGGCATTGCGCATGGGGGCCATTGTGCGCCGCTCCTCTCGCCCTGCCAAGACCTTGCCCCTACCTCCTTGCCCCGCTAGCGTGCCAATTCGCCCCCGCGCCCGCCGCTAAGTGAGAGCCCCATGGTCACCCGCCGCCAAAGAGAGATCCTAGATCTTTTGACCCGTTGCCACGCGGTCGATTTCCACCCCTCTCCCGCGCACCTCTCAAGGCTGGTGGGCATCGGAGGAGAGAAGGCGATCCGCTCTGAGCTTGGCCGCCTCATCATGGAGGGCGAGGTCAACGGGGTGGAGGCGGGCAGCGGCAACACCCCCGCCCGCTACCGCCTCAAGGGCTGCCCGTGCCCGTGGTGCAAGCCTAGCCCCACCCTAGTGGCCGAGCCCTAGCTCAAGGTGCCATAGACCACGAACCAGCCGCATCGGCAACGGTTCGCACCACCAAGGCACTCCGGGTCGGGCAGCTCAGGGATCTCCGCATCGGGGTTGCCCGCCATGTTGACCTCCTCCCCATCACGCTCCGCACAAATGGAGCACCGCTTGCCATCGGGGATGCTTGACCTCACCAAGAGCGAGGGCACCACGCCCTTGGCCTCCGGGGTGTCAGCATAGGTGGCCACTCGGGCCGCGCCCTCCACTTGGTTGCGGCTGGCCCGCGCACTATCCGCCAAGCCAAGCGGGGTGATCCTACTCTTCCACTTGGAGGGGTCAGCACCGCCTAGCACCGCATCGGAGATCTCCCCGCCCACCCGGTTCGCTATGGTCTCCGCCGCCATCTGAGTGAGGCCAGCTGCCCGCGCAAGTTGGGCGTTGGCGGAGGCCGCCATGGTAGAGGAGACCGCCGCCGCCTCCGCCGCGCTCATCTTGGTGAGGGCTCCCGCGCCCGCACTCCGGGCAGCCTCATTGAGCACCTCCGCCGAGATGCTACCCCGCAAGGTTGCCGCCGCATCCGTCAACACCTTGGCATATTGGGGCACAAAGGCGCTCCAAATGGCATCTTGCTCTCCGGGCTGCCAACCATCCTTGAGGGCGCGGCGCACCGCGTTGCGGTGGTCAGCTGCCACGCGGTCAAGGGCAAAGCCTAGATCCACATCCAAGGCGCGGCGGGCATCGGCCAAGGTCACCCATGCCACCACCTCCTCCTCCGGGCGCAACTCACGGTAGGTCACAAACTCCTTGCCATCCGCACCAACGGCCAAGACCCCTTCCGCTTCCCCATCTCCGAGGTCACCATGGGCCTCCCCGCATCCGCACCCTCCGCCATCATTGAGGCGGCTGGCCCGCTGGTGGGCTGCCATGGCATAGGCCGTGAGCAAGCCCCGCACCCAATCGCGGCACGCATCCCCGCCCCTGAGCTCATAGCGGTGGAAGACCGGGCCGCCATCCGCAAAGCTCTTGGAGGCCCGCGCCTTGGGGTAGACCTCCGCAAAGTAGCGGGCCAGCTTCAGCACCCGATCCCACGCAAGCCGCTTGCCCGCCGCAAGGTCTCGGGCCAAGAGGATGGCTTCCGGGTCAGCGGTCTTGCTTGCCGCCTTGCGGTGCGCCTCAAGGGCCGCCGCCGCCGCCGCCTTCACCGTGTCGGGCACCGCGACCTCCGGGTGGTCTGCTAGGCTGGCCGCCAAGATGAGCCCATCGGAGAGGTTGCCACCATCCTTGGCGGAGGTAGCAGGGGCAAAGGCGGGCGCACTCCCAATGGCCGCGGGCACCGTGATCTTGGAGCCCGGGAGCGTGACCTCACCCTTGCCCGCTGGTGGTGCTCCGCCTCCGCCGCCTCCGCTTGGGGGCTCATCATCGGGCGCGGGGGCAACGGGCGGAGGTGTAAAGGAATCCTTTACAACTGCCACGCCCTCCACGGGCACCGCATCCACGGGGGCCTCCGTAAAGGGCACCACCCGCATCTGAGCTTGAATCATCACGCGGGCATTGGCCGCTTGGAGACCCGCCGCTTGGAGCAACACCATGGCCGCCTCCGCCGCCAAGGGCACGGGGTTGGCCGCCGATGCCACCAGCTTGGTGAGCACCTCTTGAGCGATTTGCAAAGAGCCAACCAAGAGGGGCGCGGGGGTATCCTTGACCACATCCGCCTCCTCCTTGACGGGCAGCTCCGGGGCACCGATCACCCGCCGCCCCCATGCCTCATCATCCGGGCCGCGGGTGAGCAAGCCCGATTGCACCCCGCTCACATAGGCACCCCAACCATCCATGCCCGTGGTGAGCTCAGCCGATTGCACTTGAACCTTGGGGAGCTTGCCCGTGTAGCCCACTTGCCGCGCAAGCCACCCGAACATCCCGCGGCTTGACCGCTCAAAGATGCCATTGATCCAAGCCTTGGCCTTGCGCCCGCTGGCCCCGTCCAAGGTCTCCGCCATGGCACGGCTGCCAAACTGAGCTATGCCCGCAAGAGGGGCGTTGAGCTGCTTCTCAATTTGCCGATCCCAATACTCAAGTTGGGAGACCACATCCGCGGGCGTGCCCGAGGGGTAACGCATCTCCACATCCACATTCTTGGGGCGGAGGAGGTAGCGCCGCTGGCCATCTTGGAAGGCTTGGGCAAAGGTGTTGAATTCGGCCACATCGGCCTCCGCCACCGAAGGCTCAAAGCTTATGTCAAGGAAGCCGTTTTGGAGGTTTTGGTAGATGCCCGCGGAGATCGCGATCTGCTTCCAAATGGCAAAGGGTTGGATGCAAGAGCGGAGCATGGAGCGCCCCTCAAATTCACCAGCTCCCGCGAAGCCGTGGACGGTGTGAACCAGCTCAGCCGCATCAATATCATCATACCCGTTGGGGGTGGAGAAGCGCACCCCGCCGAGGAGGTAGCCGTTGGGCCTCCACAACATCACGGCGTTTTGAGAGATGGGATACCACTCCACCGCGCCACCGCTCATGAGCCGCGGGGCCATCAGGCCAAAGCCCACGAACGCATCTACAAGGGGGTACACCCATAGGGCGTTGCTACCCTCCAAGAGCCCATCATAGACCACGGCCTCATCCAACACCGCCACGCGGCAAAGGTTCATGAAGGCCTCCGCCTCCGGGTCAGGGTCTTGGGTGTGAGGCCACACCACCTCCTTGGGTAGGGAGGCCGCCTCGGTGATCGCCCAATAGACCGCGGCGGAGATGCCCACATGGGTATCCATCATCTCACGGTAGAGGCCCACCAGCCCGCCAACACCGCGCCTCTCCATGGGGAGCAAGGCAAGGTTGGCATCGGCATCCGGGAGGCCGCCCAAGAAGTTGCGGGCGGAGATGAGGTTGGTGCCCGTCTTCAAGCGTTCGCTTGAAATGGGGTTGCCCCTGCTATCCAAGATTTGACCTCTCACCATGTTGAGCCCCTAGCAGCTGGCCCCGAGGGGGCGGAGATAATCCCGCGGCGCACCGCGTTAGTGACACCAAACCGCTCCGCACCCCACCAAGCCAAGGCATGGGCGCACACGGTATCATCATGCATAGCAGAGGGTGCGCCATAGACCACCCGCCCCGCCTTCACATCATACTCAAAAGCCTCAAGCTCAGCCCGGTGCGGGCCATCCACCACCGAGGTGCGCCCCTGTTGAAGGGCCAAGGCTAGCCCCTCCATGATGCCTTGCTTGGAGGCCGAGGAGAAGATGAATGGCTCCACCCATACGCGGGCCGCCACCAGCTGCTCACCAACCGCGTCTCCCACGCCCGTTGCATCATAGACCACACAAGCCCGGGAGCCCTTGCCCACTATGCGGGAGACCTCGCCCACCAGCCCGCCAAAGGAGAGGCCGTGCCAACGGTGGAGGGCTGCCACTTGCCGCCCGTGGTCAAGGCCAATGAGCACCGCCCAATCGCGCTTGCGGGCGATATCCAAGCCCCACACCGCAACGGGCCGCCCGGTGGCCTTGCCGCCATTGAGCTCAGCACAAGAGCGGATCGCCTCAATGCCAAAGGGGTTGCCCCCATCATCGGCGGGCTCACAATAATAGAGCTCCCGGAAGATCGCATCGGGCATGGAGCGCCGCGCCATCTCCACATCATCCGCGTGGAAGACCCCCGCCGCCACCGCATCATCGGCGGTGATCCTATGATAGGCAAAGCCCTCCTCTCCAGCCTCACCCTTGCGGCTCCATTGGTAGTGCCGATTGGCCCGACCCCGCACATTGCCAATGAGGCGCATGGGGCCGCGGGTCTTGGTGGTGGTGCTGTAAATAGCATCCACCGCATCATCCTTCATGCGGGAGGCCTCATCCAAGACCGCGCTGGTGACCGCCGAGCCATAGAGGTTGTCTGGCTTGTCAGCGGAGCGGAAGCTCCACCGCCGCCCGCCCGGGCATAGGATCGCCTTCTCCGCTAGGGCTTGCTTGAAGCCCTGCTGGCCACGCAAGAGAGACCACGCCAAGCGGTAGGCCATCATGGCTTGCTCATAGACCGGGGCAACCCACCAATGCTCGGCATCCTCCGGGCCGCTCATCACTTGGCCGATCTGCCACACGATGCAACCGATGGTCTTGCCCGCCTTGGTGGTGCTCTCAATGCAAGTGATCCGCGTGGGGTCACACACCGCCGCCGCTTGCTTGCGGTAGAGCTTGGGCAACACAATGGGCACCTCAAGGGCCGCCCTCACTTGCCGCCCCGCATCCACGCCCACGCTACCCATACCACGGCCACCCATAGGGCAAGGAGGAGCCACCACGCCGCCGCTGGTGTAAAGGCTAGGGCGGCCATCACTCCCCGCCCTCATCGGGCTCATCATCAATGCGGCCCACCACGGGGATGGTCACCACATATTTGACGGGCTGGCCACCCGAGGTCACATCCACCCGTTGCTCCACGCCCATCTTGTGGCGGGCTGCTAGGATCCACTTGGTGGCTTGCCACTCGGAGAAGTCTCGCACCGGGCGGCCCTTGCTATCCTTGGCACCCGCCGAGTGCTTTTGCATCCTCTCCAAGAGCACACGCTGGCCCTCCGCCATGGCCAGATCCATGGCATCCTCAAGCTCCGCCAAGAGCTCAGCATCAAAGGTGCCCGGCTCCGCATTGCGCCAACGGTGGAGGGTGACCTTGGTGATCCCGCCAAGGCGGCAAGCGGCCTCAATGGTCATGCCAATGCGGATGCCATCGGTCACGGTCTTGATGGTCTCAGAGGAGAGCTTGGCCATGGGCGACCTCGCGCAAGCGTTACTTTTTGGCGGGCTGGTGGAGCACAAAGAGGCGGCTCTCATCCTCCGCCCCGTGACCCGCTAAAGCCGAAGGAGGGTGAGAGCCTCGGGCCACTATGGTGCAAGCGTGGTGAGAGGTCAAGGCGGTGGGATGGGTGGGAAGGCTGGCCAGCTCCAAGGGGAGGGGTGAGTGGGCTGCCCGGTGCGACCTTCCCAATCTTCCCAGACCGACCCAAACCACTGGACAGAGAAAAACTCGAGCACTTTCATGGTGTTAGGGTCCAAAAACGGGCTTCTTCCCAGTTTACCCACTCCATGTGGACTATATAGGGATCACTTGAGGGGGTGAGCTGGTGAGAGGGGGGAGGGGGTCGCGCCCGCACATAAGGCAATATGAGTGGGAAAAGTGGGAAAAGTGGGAAGAAGGATCAAAAAATGCCCAAAGATCAAAGGCTCTAGGTCACATTCCCTCTCTTCCCACTTTGCTTTTGGTTTTGGGAAGGTTGGGAAGGTTTGGCCTTCTTGGAGGTCTTGCCCCACGGATCACCACCTTGAGCGCCATGGAGGGGGGGAGGCGCTCAAGGTGGTGTCTGTTGACGCGCTATCTTGACGGGGGGCCGCCAAGGTGGCATCATAGGGGAGGCCGCAAGATTGCACCAAGCGGCCACCCGGTGCTCCGCATGATAGCGGGGCAGCGATCTTTTTGCAACCTCGGAGGATTCGATGGGAGAGGTAGAGGCATCTTTTGTAGAGGCGGCCCGCGGGCGTGGGCTAGTGATCCGTGAGCTGGTGGCGGATGGTCAGATTCACCGTTGCGAGGTGGAGGGCAAGGGCAAGGAGGCGGGCTGGTATCTCCTCCACTCCGATGGAGTGGCCTCCGGGGCGTTTGGCAATTGGGCGGATGGTCAGGGGGCAACCAAGTGGAGCCACCGCGGGGCTAGCTCAGAGATGAGCGCGGCGGAGGTGCAAGCCTTCCATGCATCGGCGGTGGCGGCGGGCAAGGCCCGTGAGGCTGCCCGGGCAAAGGAGGCTGGTGAGGCCGCGGTGCGGGTGTTGGCGGTGGTGGAGGAGGCGGGCAAGGCCTCGGGCTCCTTTGGCTACCTTGCCACCAAGGGCGTGGCGGCGGCGGCGGGCAGCTATCGCAAGGGCAACACGCTCCTCCTCCCGCTCAAGGATGGCACGGGTGCGGTGGTCAACCTCCAACGCATCTGGTGGGATCGTGAGAGTGAGAGATGGGTGAAGACCTATGAGAAGGGGGCGCGGCGGGCGGGCACCTATCATGCCATCAAGGGGCTCCCGGGCACGATCGCCATTTGTGAGGGCTACTCCACGGGGCTCTCCATTGCGGAGGCCACGGGGTGGACGGTCTTGTGCGCCATGGATAGCGGGCAGCTCATGGCGGTGGCCAAGATGGCACGGGCGAAGGCACCGCGGGCCACGCTGGTGGTGGCGGGTGATGATGATTGGAAGAGCGATCGCAATGTTGGCATTGAGGCGGGCAAGGCCGCGGCGGATGCGGTAGGGGCGAGGCTGCTAGTGCCCGAGTGGCCAGCGGGTCACCCGGAGCGTGGCACCGATTACAACGATCTCCACTCCTCCCTTGGCCTTGAGGCGGTGCGGGTGGCCTTGTGCGGGCGGCCCGCGGTAGAGCCTCCAATGGCCCCGCAAGAGGTGGAGAGTGCGGTGGAGGTAGTGAGCCCGCGGGAGATGCTCCACCCCATGCCCGATGGGTGGCGGGAGGAGGGAGGCCACCTCTTGCGCAAGGTGGTGACCACCAAGGGCAAGACCGAGTGGGTGTCAGTATGCTACCCCGCAATTTGGGTGCGAGGTCGGGCCGTGAGCCTTGAGACCCGTGACCACTATGTGACCTTGGCTCACGGTAGCCAACGGGCCGAGGGCGAGGAGGTGCCCGCGGCGGAGGCTTGCCAAGCGCGGCTGCTGGTGGCTTGGCGGCGCAAGGGGCTGCCCGTGAGTAGCAACACCGCCAAGGTCTTGGTTGACTACATTGACGGGGCGATCGCCCTCATGGATCAAGATGAGGCGGAGGCTGCCCGATTGGGGCGCAAGCCCAAGTGGCCCACGGTGGCCTTGGCCAGCTCCACCGGGTGGCTCCCCGATGGCTCCGCCTTTGTGCGGGGCTTTGATGGGGTGCACTTTGCGGAAGGGGCGGCCAGCATGGATCTCCGCATGGGGCTCCTTGAGGGAGAGCAGCGTGACACCGTGAAGGCGGTAATGGCCAGCGGTAGCGTGGAAGGGTGGCGGGCAGCTGTTGAGCCCGTGCTCAAGGCGCATCCACGGGCCGCCTATGCCATGGCCGCGGCGGTGGTGCCCCCGTTGCTCCGCATCTTCGCGCCCGTGGGCTCCGCCTTCGCTCTAGACCTCTCGGGCAATAGCTCAGTGGGCAAGACCACGGCCCTTAAGCTTGCGGCCTCCATTTGGGGCACGGGTCGCATCGTGGGCAATTGGAAGGATACCAACACCGCCTCGGAGCGGATCGCGGGTGCCATGCGGGGGCTGCCCATCTTCCGGGATGAGAGCCAGCTTGCCGACGACCTCACGGCGGCGGGCAATTGGGTCTATGAGATCACCCAAGGGAGGGGCAAGGCGCGGGGCACCATCACGGGCACCCAAAAGAGCGCCACTTATGAATCGGTGCTCATCTCCACGGGAGAGACCCCACTAGCAGGGATGCGAGAGGCGGGCGGGCTGGTGGCCCGTTGTGTCACCGTATGGGGGCCGATCTTTGGCGGAGATAGCCCGGAGACCAAGAAGGCGCTCCAAGCGGCGGCCAAGGGCACCGAGGTCAACCATGGGGTTGCGGGTCGGGCCTTTGTGGATTGGGTGCTGGCCACCAGCGCCGAGGAGCGGGCTGAGCTCAGGGCCATGGTGGAGAAGCGGGCGGCCACCTATGCCTTGGCACGGCCCCCCGCCATGAGTGGCACGGAAGCCATCCAACGGATCGCCCTCTACCTTGCGGAGATGGAGGTGGCATGGTGGCTCTTCCGCAAGGCTGTTGGGCTTGAGTGGAAGGCTCAGAGCGATATCTCCGATCTCTTCTCCAAGGCTGAGCTTGAGGCGATCTTGGCCAAGGGAGCGGAGGCCGACAAGGCGGCCCATGCCATTGAGGGCGTGGTGGCATGGGTGGCCTCCAATCGGGCGCGGATGCAATGGCACGCCAACGCCCCGGAGAACTCCATGAGCATCATTGGGCGGATGCGGGAGGAGCTCGGCCAGCGGGCGGTCTACTTGGTGCCCGATGCTCTCCACGACTACCTCAAGAGCCGCGGGCTCAATGTGAAGGCCACGGTGGCCACCTTCTTGGATCGTGGTGAGCTGGTGAAGGGCGAGGGAAGATCGACCCACAAGATCTATCTCGGAGGCGGGAGCCCGTGGTGCTACCGCTTGAGCCGCCAACTATCGGAATTGTGCGGAGAAGAGCACGATCGGGGAGATAGTGAAATTCCGTAGGGTAGCAGTTGACACCGCGTCAATCGCCACCTAGTAACATCCTCACACCAAGGGCAATTGCACTGCCCGCCACCGAGGAGCCCGCCATGACAACCTTCCCCCCCACCAAGACCTTTGGCACCATTGAAGGCCTCACCGCTGGCCAGCTCTTTGATGAGATGCGCCGCGCCCGCTCGGAGGCCCACCGCTTCCACCAGAGCGCCAAGGATGCGGCCACCAACATCCGGGTGGAGGTTCGCACGGCCTACATTGCATGGGCACGGGGCAACGCCTTTGCCTTTGAGGATCGCGCCGCCGAGTGTGAGGCCGCTTTCAAGGCCACCTTCGCCGTTGCCGCCTAACCCCACCCCCCACCCATTGGAGCCCGCCATGACCACCGAGACCACCGCCGAGACCACCGCCGAGCTGCTGGCCAAGACCATTGCCCGCCTTGAAAGAGCGGTGGAGCACCACTCCGCCGCGGCCTCCGCTGCTACCGACCATGAGGATCGGGCTTGGCACCTCTTCCTTGAGCTTGAGGCGCTCCGCCTCCTTGACCTCCGCCGCCGCTTTGCCGCCACGCTTCCCACCTAACCCAACCCCCTCCAAGGAGACCCGCCATGCTGTTGACCCCCATGACCCCTGAAACCGCCCGCGAGATTGCGGAGCTTGCCACCACCACCGCGCAAGCGATCTTTGATGCCTTGAGCCCCACCAGCCCCCCGGAGCTCATCAATGCGGCGGAGGCTGCTATGGCCAATGCAACGCTTGCCCGCCTTGAGGCCTCTTGCGCCGAGATGAGCACCACCAAGCTCTCCCGCGCCCGCCATGTGGCCAATGCCTTTGCTTGCGCCCGTGAGGTCACCAACCAAGCGGGGATTGCTTCGGCCATTGCCGCGCCCCTGCTGGCCCCCTCATCCCCCGCCGTTGCCATTGCCTTGGAGGTGATGGCCAATGTGGAAGACCTCTACCAAGACCGTGTTGACCATCCCACCTTCTCCGCCCGCAACCGTGCCCTTTGGGATGGGGCGGAGGCCGCGGGGCTCTCCACCAAGGTGCGGGATTGCCTTCGCATGAATCGCACCACCTCTTGGGAGGGCTGAGCTATGGCCAGCACCTTGGCGGCGGCCCGTGCCATCCGGGCAGCTCAGATCACCCACGATCGGACGGGCAGCGATCTCCGCTCCTATTCCGCTTCCGTTGACGCGGCCCGTGGCGCGGGTGCCAACTTCTCCGAGGCTCAAGCCTTGGCAGCGTGGGCCATGCGGAAGATCGAAAAATAATGCAAAAGGGCGCAAGTAAGTGTTGACACCGTGTAAACCGCCCTCTAGTAGCTCTCTCACACCACGGGGATGCACCCCCACATTGGAGACCCGCCATGAGCACCGAGACCTTGACCAAGACCGAAGCCGCCTATCTCCGGGAGCGTATCTCATTTGCTACCAACACCCGCGCCGCCGCCGTTGCCCTAGAGCAAGGTGACACTAGCGCCCACTTTGCACTCCACCGCAACGCGGGATGCGCCAAGTTTGGGATTGGCTTCTTTGGCCGCACGCTCACCAAGGAGCGCAAAGCTGAGCTCACCAAGATGGCCGCCGCGGCCTAGTCGCCCCGCTCTCGGGCCAAGCCCTCCGGGTGGCGCAAGACCACCCAAGAGCACTCACCCGCGGGGATGCACCCCCGCAAACCGCCCGCAAGGGCAAAGGAAGACCCGCCATGGATCATGTCACCCTCGCCATCCTCTTGCCTCTTCTCCATGAGGCCTTTGCCACCACCGATCACGAGTGGGCTCCCACGCTTTGCTCTATTGGAGATGCGGCCTTTGGCACCACCATCCCCGTGCCCGGAGCCTCGGTGGTCTACCGCCTCAATGTGAGCACAAGCTCCACCACCAAGGGCGCTCTCCACCTCCACCTCTCCCGCGCCGTGGAGCCCACCAAGAAGGGTTGGGCGGGGCTGCCCACCACCAGCGTGCTCCCCGTGATGAGCACCATGACCACCAGCGCGATCGTGGATTGGCAACCGCTGGCCACCTCGGAGCCTCTCACCACCGTGCTGGCCAAGCTCATGGTCTACACCCAAGAGGCCGCCACCACCCTCACTTTGATCGCGGATGGCTACTCCAATGTTTGACCTCATCCTCCCCAATGTTTCGGCGGTGGCCATGCCCGCCTTCCCCAAGGATTCCCCGGAGTGGCACCGCGCCCGTGGCACCACCCTTGGCGCATCCGAGGTGGCCCGCGCCATCGGCGTGAGCCCCTACGGTGGCCTCCTTGGCCTCATCCTCTCCAAGCGTGACCTCTTGGCGCTGGTGGCTCCGCCCGCGGGCAATGAAGCCATGGCCGCGGGCCGAGATGCGGAGGAGGTGATCCTCAAGATTGCCCTCCGCCACATTGACCTTGCCCCCGGGTGTGAGCTCAGAGGCAATGAGCGGGCCTTCTCCGATGGGGCAGCCTCCGCCACGCCCGATGGCTTGGTCTACCAGGTGGATAGCTCCCGCGTGTTGGCCACCGTGGAGGCCAAGCTTGACCGCTCCCGCTCGGATTGGGATGCGGTGGCCGATGGTGACTTCTCCGCCGTGCCCGCTGGTGACCTCCGCCTTGCCTATTGGTGGCAAGTGCAAGCTCAGCTGGCCGTGACCGGGTGCCCCCTTGGATGGCTTGCGGTTTGGACGGTCTACCAATTCCACCTCATCCCCATTGAGGCCAACCGAGATGCGGCGGAGATTGTGACCACCGTGGCCAAGAGCGTGATGGCATGGGTGCAAGACCCCCAAGGCCGCCTCCCGGATGCCTCGGATGCGGATGAGCTGGAAGATATCGCCCGCACCATCCACCCCGCGGCGGAAGGGCCAGCGGAAGCGGAGCCCGAGGTGGCCGCCGCCATGGATCGCTATGTGGCCCTCGGAGCGGAGATCAAGGCCTTGGAGGCGGAGCAAGATGAGGCCAAGCGGGTGATCCTTGAGGCGCACAAGGTGGCCGCCAAGCTGGCCGCGCCCTCGGGCGTGAAGAGCGCCTTCTCCGCCGCATCGGAGCGGGTGGGCCTTGATGCCAAGGGGCTTGAGGCTGCCCACCCGGAGATCGCGGCGGCCTTCCGCAAGGTGACCACCGTGAGCCCGTCTTGCCGCGTGACCGCACCGCGCAAGGGCAAAGGGGAGTAGCCCCAAGGGGCGGGTGCAACCCCCGCCTTGCCCCCTTCCCCACGGCCCACCATGGGCCACCACCAGAGAGAGACCCGCATGAGCACCCAACTAGCCCGCCAAGATCACCCTGTAGCCGAGTGGCTCCTCTCCGCCTCCACCAAGGAGCAAATGCGGGCGGCCCTGCCCGCCCACCTCACGCCCGATCGCATGGTGCGCCTTGCCCTCACGGCCTTCCGCACCAATCCCGGCCTCTCCAAGTGCTCCCCGCCTAGCGTGATGGCCGCCATCATGATGGCAAGCCAGCTCGGCCTTGAGCCCCATGTGTTGGGCTCTTGCTACCTTGTGCCCCATGGCACCGAGTGCACCCTCATTGTGGGCTACCAAGGCCTTTTGCAGCTCATCCGCCGCTCCGGGGAGATCGCTGCTATCTCAGCCCGCGTGGTCTATGATTCGGATCTCTTTGAGGTCACCTTGGAGAGCACCCCGCCCTTCCGCCACCACCCCAACCTCCGCCGCAAGGGAGGCGATCCAATCCTTGGGGTCTATTGCCACGCGGTGCTCACCAGCGGAGAGCACGTCTTCGAGTGGATGGCCAAGGAGGACGTGGATGCCATCCGCAACCGGGCACGGGCGGGCAAGAGCGGCCCATGGGCCACCGATTGGGCGGAGATGGCACGCAAGACCGTGTTGCGCCGCGCTGCCAAGTATCTGCCCCGCTCGGTCTCCATGGCCGATGCCTTGGAGCTGGCCGATAAGGCGGAGGCTCCTCTCTACCAGCCCGAGCGGGTGAGGGTAGAGGCGGTGCCCGTGGCCGTTGGTGGTGCCCGCATGGTGCCCCCGCCGCCGCCCGCCGTGGTGCCCAATGAGGATGAGGCCACCCCCGTGGTGGATGCCCGCGGTGATGGCATGGATGCGGCCTTAGAGGATGAGAGCGCGGGAGAGTTTCCATGGGCGTAACCTATGATAAGGCTCCGGGCATCATCCGGGCACGGGTGGCGGAGATCTATGGCACGCAAGCCCACCTCTCCCGCGGGCTTGGGGTGAGCCGTCAAACCTTGGCGGTGCGGGTACGAAGCACGCTCAAGAGCGCCTTCTTGCATGAGTGGTGGGAAGGGCTGCTAGGCCTCCGCCGCGGCTCATTGGAGGCTGGTGAGGCTCCCACCGTGGATCTTGATGCCATCCGGGCAGCGGTGGCCCTCCAAGCGGCCATTGAGGCATGGCCACGGGTCAAGGCGGGGGTCTATTACTACCCAAGCGCCGCAAGGTTGGCGGCCAACGCTGCTAGGCGGCGGCCCCGCGTGAAGCGTGAAGCGGGAGGTGCGCCATGAGCACCGAACCCTTAGAGAACCTCGAAGAGTTGGAGCGCCGAGCCGTGGCTTGCCGCCGTTGGCGGTGGATGCCCGGGATGCTGGTGATCTACCCTCCGAGCGCCTCCGCCTATCTTGAAAGTGCGGAAGGGCCATTCACCGGGTTCAAGGTGCGGGTGACCTTCCGCCACACTGAGCAGAGCTCAGAGCCATATGAGGGCACCCGCCCCGACCTCTTGGATCCCGCCACCCTTGGTTGCCTCTTGGCCTTGGTGCGGGAGGTATGGGGCCAAGGGGTTTACCTGCTGCCCGATGGGGGCTGGTATGTGAAGGGAGCACGGCTCCAAGATGGGGCCAGCATCGGCCTTGGCATTTGCGCCACCACCGAGGCCGAGGCCTTGGTTGCCGCCCTTGAGGCCGCCCAATGAGCCGCATCTTCTTAGGCGTTGACCCGGGCTGCAACGGGGCGATCGCTAGCCTCACCAGCGCGGGAGCCATCCTTGAGATCTCCCGCTTCTCCGAGGCCGAGACCCATGGGCGGATCGCCCTCATTGTGGCCGACCATATCCGGGCCGTGGCCAAGCTTGAGCCCGACCTCTCCGCCGCCATTGAGCGGGTGGGAGCCATGCCCCGCCAAGGGGTAGCCTCCACCTTCACTTTTGGGAGGGTCTATGGGGAGGCAATCGGTGGCCTCCTTTGCTCCGAGGTCAAGGTGGAGAGCGTGACCCCCTCCGCTTGGCAGCGTGATCTTGGCCTCCCCAAGCGGGAGACCCCCACCGCGCACAAGAGAGCCCTCAAGGAGCTGGCCGAGGCCCGATGGGGCCGCCGCTTCACGCTGGCCGAGTGTGATGCGGTATGGATAGCAGAGTGGGCACGCACCCACGGCCCTTGGAAGCTTGGCGCATAATCGCGCATTCCCGCGCATTCTGGCCAAGTGGCCACAATCCAATTCTGGCCAAGTGGCCACAATCGCCCAACCCCTCACCCCCGTGACCCCATGAGCACCTTGCCCGCTGTTACCCTCCCCACCGTAGAGGAGCTTGAGGCCACCTTTGGCGGAGTGTGGAGCCCCGACCCTTGGGGCCATAGTTTGATCGCCACCTATGGATGCTTTGAGCTCCACTTGCGCCTTGACCGTAGCCTCACGGGCTACCAATTCGCGATCGCCAAGGCCCGCGGCCTAGACTTTGGCTTCCGGGCCTTTGGCAAGGATTGGCGCACCATCGGGCTGGCCACCTTGGCAGCCTTTCACGCGGGAGCGGGCCAGCTGCCCAAGGGTGCCCCGTGAGGGTGCCCAAGCCTCCAAGCCTTTGGCGGGCTGTTGGGTGGCTCATTGGCGGGCTGCTGGTGGCCAAGGTCTCCACCATGGGCCTTGCACCGGGCACCCGCTCCAATGCCATCCTCACCATCCTCATGGTGACCTTCTTTGGCTATGTGACCGCCCTCCTCTTGGAAGATAAGGGGGAGCCGTGAGCCGCTACGCTCTCCACCTCGGGGATTGCCGCTTGAGCATGGCCGCCATGGATGCGGCCTCGGTGGATGCCATTGTGACCGATCCACCCTACGGGCTGGCCAGCGGCCCCACCACCACCTTGGAGGATGCCACCAGCGGGCGGGGCTTCATGGGCAAGGAGTGGGATCGGGGCGTGCCCGGTGTCACCTTTTGGGCGGAGGCCTTGAGGGTCGCCAAGCCCGGAGCCTATCTCTTGGCCTTTGGTGGCACCCGCGCCTTTCACCGCATGGCCGTTGCCATTGAGGATGCGGGGTGGGAGATCCGAGATTGCTGCTGTTGGGTCTATGGGTCGGGCTTCCCCAAGTCGCTTGACGCATCCAAGGCGATCGATCGGGCAGCGGGAGCCACGCGGGAGGTGGTGGGGCAAGCCACCTCTTGGAATAGGCCCGAGAGCGAAGCGGGCCACCGTGCCCGTCTCAATGCAAGCCCGGGCACCTTTGACCTCACTAGCCCCGCCACCCCCGAGGCCTCCGCATGGCAAGGATGGGGCACCGCCCTCAAGCCCGCGTGGGAGCCGATCCTCATGGCCCGCAAGCCCTTGGAGGGCACCGTGGCCGCCAACCTCTTGAAGCATGGCACGGGGGCCATCAATGTGGATGGGTGTAGGGTAGGGGCGGAGGTCACCAGCCGCCGCAACACCGCCGAGATGGGCTATCACGGGGGCAACCTTGCGCCCTCCTATGCAACGGGCAGCACTCAAGGCCGCTGGCCCGCCAACTTCATGCACGATGGCTCCCCGGAGGTCTTGGAGCCGCTTGGGGAGGCCTCCCGCTTCTTCTATTGCGCCAAGACCTCCACCGCCGATCGGGAGGAGGGGTGCGAAGAGCTGGCCACCAGCACGGGCGCGGATGCGACCTCCCGCCAAGAGGGCACCGCGGGCCTCGACAACCCCCGGGCAGGGGCATCCCGCACCCGTGAGGTGGTGCGCAACCACCATCCCACCGTCAAGCCCACTGAGCTCATGCGCCACCTTGTGCGCCTAGTCACCCCGCCCGGTGGCCTAGTCCTAGATCCCTTCATGGGGTCGGGCTCCACGGGCAAGGCCGCCATCTTGGAGGGTGCCCGCTTTGTGGGGTGCGACCTTGATCCCGCCTACCTTGAGATCGCCGCTGCCCGCATCCGCTTTGCCCTCCGCTTGGAGGCCGAGGAGGCCGCCGCCGCCTATGAATCCACCCGCCAACTCTCACTCTTTGGAGACCCGTGACCGCTATCACCACCCAACATCCCGCCGCCATCCGCCACCGCGTTGCCAACGATCGCGTCAAGGCTGGCCACCCCGAAGCCATCGCCGTGCGCCGCCTAGTGATAGCCCGCGGCGCTTGGCTCTCCCCACTCCTTGCCACCCTCCCCATGCCCGAACTCACCCCGTGGGAGGCATCTTGCGATCTGGTGTCAGCTCTCAACACTTGGCTCGCCCATGAGAATCGCAAGGCCAAGGAGCAAGAGGCCCGCACCCGCAACGGCGGAGGGCGCAACCGCTCCCAAGATACCCCCACGCTCCGGGAGGTGCAAGCCATCCGCCGCCATGGCAAGAAGGCCGCGGTGGCCCTCATCCCCAAGGTTGAACCGCTGGCCCTTGCCACCGTAGCCCCCGCCGCCGCCCCTGCCCCTCTTGCCCCCGGGGAGAGCAAGGGATGGGTGCGCCTCAAGGATACGGGGGCGCGCCATTCCACCCGCAAGACCCCCAAGGCCCGCCCCCGCCTCACCGAGGAGGAGAAGGCGGAGGCCGTGGCCCGCATTGCCGCGATAGCAGCGGAGAAGGCCGCCAAGGAGCAAGAGGCCGAGGCCAAGAAGGCCGCGGTGGAGGCCACCCGTGAGGCCCGCCGCAAGGAGACCGCCAAGGCCGCCAACATTGCCCATGCCAAGCGGCTGGCCGAGAAGCGGGCCAAAGATAAGGAATACAACGCCCAATGGAAGGCCAAGCAAAGGGAGCGGAGCCGTATCCGCAATGCGGAAGCCCGAGCCATCAAGGCCGCCGCCAAGGCTGCCCGCAACACCCCGGAGGCCATCTCAGCCCGCAAGGCAAAGGAGTATGCACGGCGGCGGGATCTCCACAATGCCCGCGTGGCCGCCGATCCCGCCTATGCTGCCAAGGTCAAGGCCAAGGCCGCGGCCAAGGAGCGGGAGCGCACCGCCAAGCAACGGGCGGCAAGGGAGGAGAGGGCCAAGGCCAAGCTCCAAGAGCTGGCCGATGGCATAGCAGCCGCCGCCAAGGCCAAGCGGCTTGAGAGGGCGCTCCAAGGCATCCTCAAGCGGGAGCAAAAGGCACTCCGCAACACCACCAGCGGGGGTGACAAGTGAGCCGCTTTGACCCCAAGCCGTGGGCCGAGGCCAAGGCCTTTGGCCTTGAGGCGCAAGAGGCGATCTTCCGCTACCTCTCACACCAAAAGGATCGGAGAGTGTGGCGGGCGGATGAGGTGGAGGGCAAGGCCGCCTATCACGATTCCCACGGCCTCCCCATCCCCGACCTGATCAGCATGGATGCGGGCCAAGGGGTCACCTTGGTGGAGGTGAAGGCTAAACGGGATTGGTGGCAAGAGCCTCACACCAACGGCCCCCTCTCCACCATCATGGAGGTGGAGCAC